>Ga0154407_1149_pt1 | contig 13857 bp, 14 predicted proteins | sample RifGroB2_FD_115911 | JGI IMG/M metagenome (GOLD analysis project Ga0154407, IMG submission 115911) | Desulfobacterales bacterium GWB2_56_26
AAAGTGGGTATACATCAGTTCATGATCGGCCCGGATTTTTTGGGCGCCGTCCTTTCTGGTGATCGAGCCGACCCGGATGTTTTCGTCCACCGTCAGATGCTTGAAGACCCGGCGTCCTTCCGGCACCATCACCGCCCCCAGCCTGACCACCTGGGTGCCCAGCATATTGGTGATATCGTTATCGCGGAATTTGATATAGCCTTCCCGGATAAAGCCGTTTTCGGGCTTGAGCAAACCACTTATGGCCCTGAGAGTCGTGGTTTTGCCTGCCCCGTTCGTGCCCAGCAGGGCCACTATGCTTCCTTCCGGGACCTTCAAACTGACACCGCGCAACACCTGCACGATGTCGTTGTAAACGACCTCGATGTTATTGACTTCCAGTTGGTTTGCCATTTTTCGTTCCTAATACGGCGGCTAGCCTAGGGTGCGCCGTGCGCACCGTTCGTTTTTTGGTGCGCACGGCGCACCCTACGACTTGGTTGCCTTCCCCACCATTTCAGGCGGAGAAGGCCTGCATAACATCAGATCTTCTTTGTATATTCCGGGACAAAGGGAGTACCGGTAGACTTGAAAACGCCACCTTTGACGATATACAGCTGCAATGAATCGACACCGGCATGGTCGGTTTTCGAGTAGGTTACCGGGCCGACGGTGGTGCCGGGCGAGAAGGCTTTGTCGCCGTTCATCGCCTGCAGTTCTTCGTACAGGTTCTCCTTGGTGACTTCCTTGCCTTTTGCCTTGCATCGTTTGATGACTTCGGTCGCCACCTGGGCAACCATCATGCCGTTGGCATAGTTATGCGAGTTTGCGGCTTTTTCGTCGCGATTGTACTTCTTGGCCAGATCAAGTTGGGCGGTGGCGCCCGGACTCGGTTCGTTGGTGACGATGTAGGAGGTCGTCCAATAGAAGCTTTCCGCGGCCGGTCCGGCGAGAGCGACCAGATCGTTGCCGCCGGTATAATGGCAGCCGAGGAAGGTGATTTTCCCCGCCTCGCCGAAGCTTTTGGCGACGAGCCCGAGGCTGCTGGCATCCTTCAGCATAGTGGCTACCGGCGACTGAACGGTTTGAGAGATGACATACTGCACACCTTTGCTGACCAGACGCTGAAGCATGGCAGTGTTGTCGAGATCCTTGCCGTGCTCGACCACCTCGACGATTTCCATTTTAAGCCCGGCACCGACGGCCTTCTGCAGGTCCTCGACCGGTCCGCGGCCGAAGGCCGAGGGATGGATGAACATGGCAACCTTCGGCGTCCCTTCTTTATGGTTTTTCACGACATATTCCGCAAGGCCGATGGCCTGGGCGGAATAGGATGCGATCGGCAGAAAGATATAATTGGAATCGACGAGATTGCCGGCGTGGAAGGACGCCGGGATGACAGGCATTTTTTCTTCTTCAAAATCCTTTTTCAGGGCTAAAGTGCTGCCCGTCGAATAGTTGAGATAAAAGACGATGCCCTGGTCGAGGAAATCCTCAAAGTTGCGCTTGGTGATGTCGTTATTGTACTGATCGTCGCGGATCGTGCAGTTGATGGTATCCTCACCGAGCATCTTGGTGTCGTTGACAAATTGGAAGTAATCCTCGACACCTTTGGAGTAAGGATTACCGGCATCGGAGGTCGGCCCGGTGATGGCCAGCGACAATCCGAGCTTGTACTCCTTCGCCAGTGCATGAACGGGAAGTGTTACCATGGAAACAGCTGCCAGCAGAAACATCCAACTTGTCACCCTGTTCATTTTCATTGCTCCTCCTAAATAGTAGATTGCGTTTCTTTTGTTGACCAATTTCAAGAATTCATCGACCGGCCCCTTGCCGGCTACTGGTCTACATCCTCCTGAATTGATTTTTTCTAATACCGGAAAGGCCAGAGTTTCACATAGGAGCGCGCGATGCGCCACCAGTTGGCGATCCCCCGGGGTTCAAACATTAAAAACAGCACGATAACCAGACCGAAACTCAAGGGCCGCAGGGCCGTCGCCAGATTGGTGGCGGCCGTCACATGAGCACCCACCCATTCGGACAGTTGTTCCACCTGAAGATCCAAAAGTTTAATGGCCAGCGGCCCCCAGAATGAGCCATGCAGAGTGCCCAATCCCCCGACAATCGCCATGGCGAGATAACTGATGGAATGATGCAGGGTGAAGGATTCGACCCCGACCCCGCGATACAGATAGGCATGCAGGGCGCCTGCGACCCCGGCCAGAAAACCGGCCAGGGCGAAGGCGTAAACCTTGGTGAATCCCGGATGCATGCCCATGGCATCCGCCGCCCGATCATTGTCGCGAACGGCGACCAGACACCGGCCATACCGGGTGCGCAGGAGATTGCGGACCCCGAAACCGCACAGGACTATCACGACCAGCAGGGCGTAGTACCAGAACATATAGTGTTGAGAGCGCGAGACCTGGCCGGTCACCCAGGTAACGCGAGTGACCGAGATCGTCTGCCCCTGATTGAAAAAATTCATGAAATTGATGGTCCACTGAAAGATCATCTGAAAGGACAGCGTGGCGATGGCCAGATAGAGATGTTTCAGCCGCAGGGCGGGCAGCCCGACCAGGGCGCCGAAGACCGCCCCCATGCACCCGGCCAGGATGATCATCACCGGCCAGCCATGGGACAGCAGTAGATGGTTTTCGCCCAGCATACGTGAGAACGAGGCGACGGTATAGGCGCCGATGCCGACAAAGGCCGCATGGCCGATGGAGATGAGGCCGGCAAAGCCGGTAACCAGATTGAGGCCCATGACGGCAATGACCGCCACGAGGATATTGTCGATAACCAGCATGTACTTGTTGTCCAGCTCAAGAAAGAACGGCCAGGCAAAGAGCACGGCCAGCAAAAGGCCCATCGCCGTCCGATCAAGGCTGGTGAAAAAAATCCGCTGTTCTTCGCGATAAGAGGTGAAATAATTCCCCGTGGCAAGCCAACGATTCGCCGACATTTTTGTGGACCCTCCCCCCTATACCCGTTCGATTTCGTGGATGCCGAACAAGCCATGCGGCTTGAACAGCAGGATTATCAAGAGGATGATATAGGGCATCACCTCGCCGGTGCCGTTCAGTCCCCAGTTGCCGTCCAGGTACCCGCTTGCGAACTGCTGAATAAGCCCCATGATGATCCCGGCCACCACCGCCCCCAGGATCGAATCGAGCCCGCCGAGAATCACCACCGGGAACACAACAATGCCGAAGGCGTGCAGCGTATCGAAGTTAAGCCCGGTGATATTGCCGATAATCCCGCCCGCCGCGGCGGCTGAGAGCCCCGCCATGGCCCATGCGAGCCCGAATACCTTCGGCACGGAGATGCCGATGGACATCGAGGCGAGCTGATCGTCGGACACCGCCCGCATGGAAATCCCCAAGGTCGACTTTTTGAAAAACCAGGAGAAGGCGCCGATCATGGTAAAGGTGACGATTACCCCGACCATCTGGGTCCAGGAGATGGACACCCCGGCAAAGGCGATCGGTGTGGTCGGCAGAAACGGCGGGAACGAAAAATTCTCGGTGCCGAACGGCGTCAGGTAGATCAGTCCGTCAAGGATGGACATCAGGCCGATGGTGACCATGATGACCGAGATGATCGGTTCACCGATCAGGCGGCGCAGAAATATCCGCTCGACGCTCATGGCCAGAAAGAAGGTCAACACCATGCTGATCGGAAAGGAGATATAGATTGGGATGCCAGCCCAGACTGTCAAGGCATAGGTGATAAAAGCGCCGGTGGCGATAATCTGGCCGTGGGCGATGTTCAAGACCCGGCTCGACTTGTAGATCAGCACAAAACCCAGGGCGGACAGCGCATAGATCGAGCCCACCACCACTCCGCTGATAATTAGTTGGAATAAGTAGGCCATGGGCAGTCTTCCATTGTGTAAAATCGGATGGTTGTGTCGACCGTTGCGGTCTGGCCGTCCTGATAGCGATAAAAGGCCTCGACCCGTTTCTCGGTGACGTTGTCGTCGTACAGCGCCTCGTAGAGATCGTTGTACTTTTCCCGTACGAACTTGCGCCGGATCTTGCCGGTCTTGGTGAGCTCCCCGTCGTCCATATCGAGGAGCTTGTAGAGAATAGCAAAGCGGCAGATCCGGAAATGGTCTTTCTCGGCATTGCGGTTGATCTTCGCCACCTCGCCCTTGATCAGTTCGGCTACTTCCGGCTGGGCCGAAAGATCCATATAGGTGGAAAAAGAAATCCCCCTATCTTCCGCCCACTTGCCGACCACGATGGGATCGACGTTGATCAGCGCCGCAACAAAAGCCATCTTGTCGCCGAAAATAACCGCCTCTTTAATGTACGGGCTGAACTTCAGCCGGTTTTCCAGGAACATCGGGCTGAACATTTCGCCACCCTGGTTGTGCATGACGTCCGAAATCCGGTCGATCACTACCAGATGGCCATGGTCGTCGATATAGCCGGCATCGCCGGAATGGAGCCAACCACCCTCCAAAAGTTCGGCGGTCTTGTCCGGCAGCTTGTAATAGCCTGGCGTAACCGAGGCCGAGCGGGACAGGATCTCTCCTTCCTCAGAAATCCGGCACTCCGTGCCCGGCAGGGGTTTGCCCACCGTATCCGGCCGGACGTCGCCATCCCGGTGCATATAGGCGATGCCGACGATCTCGGTCTGACCGTAGATCTGCTTGAGGTTGACGCCAAGGGCCTGGTAGAAGGTGAACAGCTCGGGACCGAGCGCCGCGCCTCCCGTATAGGCCCGCCGCAGCCGGAGCAGGCCGATCTGATTGACCAGCGGCCGGAAGATGATCTGTTTGCCGAGCCAGGCGAGTACCTGGAGCCCGGCGGGCATTTTCTTCCCCGACATGCGATAGCCCGCCGCTCGTTCGCCGACCTTCATGAAATAGGCGTAAAACTTGCGATTCAGCCAGTAGGATTCGTCCATTTTCAGCCAGATCTGCGAGCGGATAGTCTCGTAGATCCGCGGCGCGCCGAACATGAAATGGGGCCCGATCTCCTTCAGGTCCTCCATGGCGGTTTCCACCGACTCCGGAAAGTTGACGGCAATGCCGGTGGCCATGGCGACCCCGAAGGAGTTCATCTGTTCACCGATCCAGGCGAAAGGCAGAAAGGACACATACTCGTCGGTCTCTTCCAGCGGATCGACCTCGGTCAGGTGCAAGCCCATACTGATATAGTTGCGATGGGTGAGCATGGCCCCTTTCGGCAGGCCGGTGGTGCCGGAGGTGAGACAGAGATGGCAGACATCGTCGGGTTTGCCTTGGTCGACCAACGTCTGGAACAGGTCTTTTTCCCGCTGGTGAAGTTCTTCCCCCAGCTTGTACAGGTCGCCGATGAACATGAACCAGTCGTCGTCCCGGTAGTCGCGCATGCCCCGCGGATCTTCGTAGATGACTTTCTTTACCTGCGGCAACCGGTCGCGCACCTCGACCACCTTATCGACCTGCTCCTGATCGTTGCAGAAGACCACGGTGACATTCAGGTAATCGAGGATGCCGCCGATTTCGTCGGGGAGACTCGTCTGGTAAATGGCCGAAGAAATCCCGCCCACCGCCTGGGCGCCGATGGCGATGAAGAGCGCTTCCGGGATGTTGTCGCTGATGATGGCGATCTTGTCTTCCCTGGCCAAGCCGATCTCCCGCAGCCCGAGGCCGGTCTTGCGCACCAGAGCGAAGTACTCGTTCCAGGTATAGCTGTTCCAGCAGCCAAAATCCTTCTCCCGCAGGGCGACTTTATCCCCGCTCGTCGCCACCCGCCATCGCAGCAGTTGAGGAATGGTGAACTGTAATAAATGGTCGGTGTTCTCCATGGAATCACTCTTCTCCGATATATGCTTCGATGACCTTGGGATTGGCGGCGACCTCCTGCGGCGTTCCGGACCCGATCACTTCGCCGAAATCAAGCACGTAGATCCGGTCGGAAATATCCATTACCACCCCGAGATCGTGCTCCACCAGCACCACCGTGATCCCCCACTCCTTTTTCAGATCGAGAATGAAGCGGACGATATCCTCCTTTTCCTCGATGTTCATGCCCGCCATCGGCTCGTCGAGCAGCAGCAGGTTGGGCGCGAGGGTCAAGGCCCTTGCCACCTCGACCCGCTTCTGCACACCGTAGCTGAGGTTGCCGACCATCTTCTTGCGATAGGGCTCAAGCTCCATGAAGTCGATGACCTTTTCCACGTAGGCCCGGTTCTCCGCCTCTATCCGTGCGGCCTTGCCGCAATAAATAACGGCGTGGAAGATTGAATAATCGAGGTTCTGATGCCGCGCGAGAAGCAAGTTGTCGAGCACCGAAAGCCCGCGGAAGAGTTCCAGGTTCTGAAAGGCCCGGGCGATGCCGATGGTGGAAATCTGATGCGGCGAGGCGTGGGTCAGGTTGCGCTGACCATAGCGGATACGCCCGCTGGTGGGATGATAAAAACCGGAGATGCAGTTGAGCAGGCTGGTTTTGCCGGCGCCGTTGGGGCCGATGATCGAGGTGATGATCCCGGGTTCGATGGTGACATCGACTTTGGTCAGGGCGTTCAAGCCGCCAAAGGTCAGAGTAGCCTCAGAAACAATGAGTTGTGTCATAGAGTTTCCAGCCGTAAATTCTCAAGGAGAAAAAAGCTTGATCGTGAAGCTCTGTCATTGACTCCAACCTACCTTACCTCCCACACTGTGGGATAAATACCTTCATAAGGATGGGTTTATCATTTATCGTACTGATAGCATACTGAAACAAAAGTGATTCATCAAGTTTATAAAATAGCGGGTAAATAGCGGGAAATAACCACTACTGTTCCATGGAAAGCAGGTGGGTTCTGAGGTTTATCTTTTTGTTTTTTATACTTAATTTGCTCCTGATGTTGTGCCGGTGAAAGAGCACGGTATTCTTGGCGATCAGCAGCACCTCGGCAATTTCCTTGTTTGTTTTGCCCTCCTTGATGAGGCTTGCCACCCTGATTTCCACCGGGGTCAACTGCACCATCCCCGAGGCCAGCTTGTCGCTGAAGGGCGAGATGATATTGCTGAGATTGGTTTCGAGAATCTTGGCAAGCGTCCGCTGCCGGGCATCCAGCCTGCCGCTCGCGAGCCGCTGCAGATAGGGGCTGACCAGCTCCTGGACATTGCGCAGCACCATTTCTCCCAGTTCTTTTTTGTCGTCCTCCCGCTGCTTCAAGAGAACCCTCAGGGCGGTGTTGACCTCTTCCAGGTGGTGGGATTGGGCTTCCAGCTCCTTCTCCCGCTTTTTGAGGGACTTTTCCGCCCGCCTTCGCTCGTCGATCTCCTGCTCCAGTTGCCGGTTGGCCTGGGCGAGTTCGGTAGTTCGCTCTCCCACCAGTTCTTCCAGATGACCGCGATAACGGTCCAGTTCCTCTTCCGCCTTCTTGCGGGCGCTGATGTCCCGCAGCGTAACGATATTGCCAAGCGGCTCGCCGTCGCTGCCCTGATAGAGGGTTGAGCTGAGCTGGACGTCGAGAACCTTGCCTTCCCTGGTCAATCTGCGGGTCTCGAACAGATTGATTTTCTGGCCGCTCTGCATCCGCTGAATCGCCGCCTTGGTCTCCGGCCAGCTTTCCGGCGGAACAAAATCGATCTGCTTACCGAGCAGTTCGTCTCGGGACAGGTGAAAGGTCTGCTCGAAGGCGGGATTCACATAGGTGGCGACCCCTTCCATGTCGTAGACGACGATGGGATCGGGCGAGGATTCGAGAAAGGTGCGGTAGCGGTTTTCGCTCTCCCGCAAAACCGCCTCGGTACGTTCACGCTCCGCCAGCTCGCGCCGCACATCCGCGTACAACCGTGATTTTTCCAGGGCGATCATGGCAAGCGCGGCAAAGCGCTCCAGGGTCGTGATGTCCTCCTCGCTGAACTGCCGGTCCGGTTCGACATGGGCAAGGCCGATGACCCCGACCACCCGTCCCTCGTTGCGGAGAGGAATGCCCATGATGGAACGGAGCTTGTCCAACCCCTTGTCGGCGATTCGGTTCGGCCAGGCCTTATAATCCTCGATCACCTCCGGCGCCTCGGTCTGCCAGACCCACCCGCCCATGCCCTGGCCTTTTACTACTCGGCGACCCAGCTGGCCTTTGAAAAAACCCATACCTACCTGCATCTCCATATATTCCTCGCCCGGTTCGAGCAGGAAAATATATCCATGGGCAATGCCGGTCAGCGATGCCGCCCGCTCCAGGATATTTTCCAGCAACTCCTCCTGGTCGAGTTTTTCTATGAGGCCAAGCGATGTCTCATGCAGGGCCTCCAGGGAAGCCTTCTGCCGGTTGAACGCCTCTTCGGCCGCCTTCAGGCGCTGGAATTCCTGCTTCAGGCTTTCCAGCTGGTCCACCAGATCCTGCGCGGAAACAACGGTATCCATAACGAATTCCCCATTTGGGCCGGGGGCGGGGACTGGGGCAACCGCTCCGCCCGGCGAAACCGGCCATCGGTCTGTTCATGGCAAGGAAGTTGCCAGTATTGCATCATCTTTCTATGCAATTTGCAACTATTTCCACCCATATTTTGCCAGGAAAAGTTTCATTTTCTCCCTGAGGGGCGATCCGACACTGGGAAATTGTTCAGGCAGGGAAAAACGGAGCAACTATAAAATAGACGCCCAACAGAACGATCATGATCCCCGCCAGGCGTCTGAACAATCTGCCGCCTTGCTGCCAGGCGCTGTTGACCAGCAGACGCTTTACCCAGGCGGTGGAACTGCCGGCGACGACGATGGGAAGACAGTGCCCGGCGGCAAAGAGCAGGATAAAAAGGGTCCCGACCACCAGTTTGTCCTGCACGGAAATAATGGCCAGGATCGGGGCGATGAACCCGAAGGTGCAGGAGCCCGACAAAATGCCGTAAGCAAGGCCGAGGACCAGGGCCCCCGGCAGGCCTTTCAGGGTCAATCGGGCCATGAGGCCGCTCTGCATCGAACACTTGGCCACGCCCAGCATATCCAGGGCAATCCAGATAAGCAGCAGGCCGACGGCTATGGTCCAGTACGGGCCGACATCGCCAAGCATTCGGCCCAAGGCGGCACAGACCACGCCGATTACGGCAATGGTAATGAACAGGCCCACGGAAAAGACCACGGCATAGAGGACCGCCTTGCGGCCTTCAACCAGATGGTTTTGGCCGCCGACGTAGCCGATGATGAGCGGAATCGAAGCCAGATGGCAAGGGCTGAACAAGACGCTGACCATTCCCCAGAGAAAACAGCCGAGGCCGCCGAGCAGAGCGCCTTGGCTCATCCAGGAATTGATGGCGAGAAAGAGCTGATCCATGGTCTATTTGACCCCGAGTTTTTGCAGCTCGTTGATGATCGTAGCCTTGTCGAGGAATCCTTCGTGCCTGAGAACTTCCTTACCTTCCGCATTGTAGAAAATCTGGGTGGGAATGAGCTTGATTCCGTATTTCGCACCGGCATCGGGATTCTCCCAGACATCGACAAAAACAATGGCGGCTTTATCCTGGTATTCCTTTTCCAGTTCTTCGAGTATTGGAGCCATCATTTTGCATGGAATGCATTTCTTCGCGCCGACGTCGACCATGGTCACCATGCCGGGGACGGGAGTCTCGGAATCTCCGGCCTCCGCTCCTGTTGCCGCAGTCGATACGAGACAGCACGAGAAAACGATGATGCCGATAAGTTTTCTAACGGAAATTCTTTTCATGAGCAGACTCCTTCTGAAAGGGAGAGAGTTGTATTTTCCACTGGATTACGAGCCATGTGCTTCGGCCAGGATGTTTGCCGCGATTTCAGCAGCTCTGCCGGTATATTGGATACAATGCTCAGTCAGCTTCTTTTCGCTGAAGGTTGCTTGACCCTCCGGCGTGCCAAGGTCGCACCCCAATAAGACGTGACAGTCACGAGCCCCGAACTCTCGCACAAACTCGCCGATGAGGCGTTGAGTTGCCACGTAGGCTGGCTGCACCGATTCACCCGGTCGAGAGCGGCCAAATGCGAGACCGAGGCCCATGATTGCACCGGTAACTGCACCGCAAGTGCCACAGGTACGTGCCATGCCACCACAGAACCCGCTGGCCATTTTGGCCAGAAACTCCTCTTCAACACCTTGGGCCCTGGCGAGGGCGAGCAGTACGCTTTCTGCGCAATAAAGTCCAGAAGCGAATGAATCTTCAGCAGTTTTGCGAACGCCGGAAGCAAATGCAGATGACATGGGGCAGCTCCAATGTTGATTGTGTCCAGTTTATTTCGGCGATTGAAGGTTCTTAAAGATACCTTTCGGCCTTCTCCATCACCTTGGCAAGGCTTGTTTCATTGACGGTCGTCTGGCCTTTTTCGAAACCGAGATCGGACAGCCGCAGATGATTCACCCGCTTGAAGCCGGCCTCTTCCAGGGATTTCTTGGCGCAGTCGAGGGCGCAGCCGTCGATTGCCAGGATGGAAACGGCAGTTTCGGCTGTTTTCATGAGGTTGCTTACCCTGCCGCCAATCCCTGCGAGGCAGGACATTTTACCCTGACCGTTACTTGACAATCTCCGCGCCGTGCGGTCGGCGAGTTCTCCGACGTCGGCCGCGCCGGAACAGGAAAATATGAGTCTCGGGCCAGTAGCCCTGCCGCAACTGCAACTGCAACCGGTCTGCATCGGTATCATGTTTTCTCCTTTTTCGCTCTATTTGAGCATTCCTTTCACTTCTGCCAGGGAAGGTACTCTCCCTATGCTCTTCACTTCGCCGTCGACCACCAGGCCCGGGGTCATCATCACCCCAAACGACATGATCTTGTTGAAATCGGTCACCTTTTCCAGGTCAACCTCGATGCCGAGTTCTTTTGCCGCAGTTGTTACTGTTTCGGCCAGCTGGGTGCATTTGGCACAGCCGGGTCCGAGAACGTGAATTTTCATCTTTTCCTCCATAGGCTTTATTTATCCGAAGAACATGCCGAACAGCATGCCGCTGATTGTTGCCATAACGATGACCAATACGACAAAAACTACCGTTTTTTTCAGCCCGAGCACAGTATTGATGACCAGCATGCTCGGCAGGCTGAGCGCCGGGCCGGCCAGCAGCAGAGCGAGCGCCGGACCCTTGCCCATGCCGTTGCCCATCAGGCCCTGCAGGATCGGCACTTCGGTCAGGGTGGCGAAATACATGAATGCCCCGGCAAAAGATGCGAAAAAGTTGGCGGCCAACGAGTTGCCGCCGACAGCCCGAGCCACCCATTCCGAAGGGATCAAGCCTTCATATCCGACCCGGCCGAGCAGCGCTCCTGCAACCAGCACGCCGATCAGCAGCAGGGGCAAAATCTGCTTGGCAAAAGTCCAGGAAGAGGCGAACCAGGCACCGCCCTCGCCCCGGTCGGTGGCGGTTACAATCGACAGGCCGATAAAGCCGGCGGTGAAGGAGATGAGCGGTTGATCCGGCAGCAGGACGGCGAGGATCGCAACCGGCACGGCCGTCGCTGCCACTTTCCAGGCCCGCATGTCGAACCAGAAGATCAGCATCAACGCCAGGGCCACCGCAAACCCTGAGGTGATGAGCCATTTGGCGGTAAAGATTGCCGCCCAGACCCCTGTCGACTCCTGCGGTTTTCCCCAGTTGGCAAAAACCAGGATACCGATCATCGCGGCGAAATAGAGGCTGGTCTGCCAGAGCGGCCGTTTCACCTCCTCCGGCGGCATGGCCATCTGAATGGCCAGCTTGGCCTTCTCCTCTTTGCGGAAGATCAAGGCCATCGAGACCCCGATCACCACACTGAACACGACTGCGCCCACCGCCCGGGCGATGCCCATTTCCGGACCGAGTATCCGGGCAGTCAGGATAATGGCCAACACGTTGATCGCCGGCCCGGAATAGAGAAAGGCGGTGGCCGGCCCGAGACCGGCGCCCATTTTGTAGATCCCGGCAAAAAGCGGCAGGATGGTGCAGGAGCAGACGGCAAGAACTGTGCCGGAGACGGCGGCGACGCCGTAGGCAAGTGCTTTGTTGGCCTTTGGTCCCAGATATTTCATCACCGAGGCCTGGCTGACAAAAACTCCGATCGCCCCGGCGATGAAAAAAGCCGGAACGAGACAGAGCAGCACGTGCTCCCGGGCATACCACTTGACGAGGTGAAAGGCTTCGATGACCGCATTGTCAAACCGGGCGGTGCCGACCGGCAGATAGAAACAACCGAGAAAAACGGCTATTATCAAGAGCAGATACTTCCCTTCTTTTTTCCAGTTCATGCGATCTCCACTTGCATGTTTGACGCAATAACCAAATGTTGGTCCAAAAAAAATCCGGCTTTACTTCAGCAGGTCGATGTGGGTCTGAGCGGTCGCCTGAATCACCGCCTCAATGCACGGCATGAGATTGAGGATACACGGAACCTTCAACCGGTAATACACCTGCTTGCCGCGTTTTTCGTCGATCACCACTCCGGCCTGCTTGAGAATGGTGAGATGCTTGGAGATGGTAGAAAAATCGGCATCGAAGTTCTCCGCCAGTTCGCAGACACACCTCTCGCCCGCAGCAAGCTGCTCGGCCATCCATAAACGGGTCGGATGCCCCAGCGCTTTCAAGACATTGGCTTTTGCTTCGATCATGGCTTTTTCTTTGTCGTTCATGTGTCTCCTCAGTTGCACGCATGGTAATATGACCAAATAACAATGTCAAGAAATAACAGGCAACCCACCGACTCCTTTTCCCTTTTATTTATATACGTCGTTTCCACCCAGCAGGGCGATCCCTTGCCATCGTCGCTAAGCTTTTCATTCCGAAAAATTCGGAGGCTGTCTTGTTGTTTTTTCGCTTGTAAATTGAATTAATTTTTTATATAAGTAAATATTAACTTAAAACTAATATTAACTATAACAGATTATTTATCTCGCCAGCACCACCGAGGCTCAATGAACATAGGCACCTTGATCAGAAAATGCCGAAAGGAACGGAAGCTGACCCTGAAGGCCGTGGCAGAAAAAGCCTCCATCTCGGAAGGTTTTCTCAGCCAGGTGGAAAACGCAGTCAATTCGCCTTCGGTGGACACCCTTATCAGGATCTGCAACGCCATCGGTGTCAACGCGGGCGATCTGATTTCCCAAGTGAGCAAACAGGAAAAGATTATCCTGATCAGGAAGGCGGAATGGGACGATATCGACCTCTCCCATACCGGCTTCGTTACTCGGCGCTTTTTCCCGCCGGAAAACCGCAACGTCATCGACTCCGCCGTTCTGGTGATCGACCCGGGAAAATCGATCCCGGTACGCAGGAACATCAAAAACGGCCAGGAAGTGCTCTGCGTTTTAAAGGGGACGGTCGAATTGATGGTGAGCGAGGAAACCCATGTCCTGATAGAGGGGGATTCAGTTCACTACTGGTCCAACCCCGACAACCAGAAAATCACCAACACCAGCAACAGCACGAGTTTTGTTCTTTGGGTGGGAACAATTTAGTCAGGAGCCTTAGTCTATCGACAAACGCCAACAACCGACCAATCAACCACAACAAACAGGAGACCGAGGTATGATCACGTTCAGTAAGCAACAGTTGCAGATTCCGAAACTCCAGAGGCCGGTATACCTTGTCACCGCGGGACAATCGAAGTTCGACCGGGCCTTCCCGGACAAGCGTACCGAGGAACTGTGCATCGACGCCTTCACCATGGCGGCCCGGCTGCTCGACATGTCCCCGGCCGATCTGAAGCGGTATCTCCACAGCTGCTATTACGGTCATTTCGCCGATCACTTCGGCGATCAGCTACTGGGCGAATCAGTCATCCACGACCGGCTCGGCCTTGATCCGCTCGGCAACGTCGGCGTCAAGACCGGCGGGGCCACCGGCGGCTCGACCCTGTGGGAAGCCATGAAAGCGGTCGCCTCGGGTTACTCCGACTGCGTGCTCGCCATGGGCTGGGAGCGGATGGACGAGGTGCCCACCGACGAGGGCAACTTCCTCATCT
>Ga0154407_1158_pt1 | contig 13750 bp, 11 predicted proteins | sample RifGroB2_FD_115911 | JGI IMG/M metagenome (GOLD analysis project Ga0154407, IMG submission 115911) | Desulfobacterales bacterium GWB2_56_26
CAGAGTGGCTGTCTCCGACATCATCGGCTTCACCAGGATGGGAGCGCACGTTTGCGTTGCCGGGCCCCAGACCTTTATGCCTGCCGAAATCGGCAGCTTGGGGGCCGAAGTATGCGACTCGGTGCAGGATGCGGTGAAGGATGCAGATGTGGTGATGGCTTTACGGATTCAACTGGAAAGACAGAACGATTCCCTGATCCCCAGTCTCCGTGAATACTCCAAGTTTTACGGGATCAACCGGGAGCTTCTCAAGCTGTCTAAACAAGATGCTATCGTCATGCATCCCGGCCCCGTCAACAGGGGGGTCGAATTAAGCCCGGATGTCGCGGATGGCAGCCGATCTGTCATTCTCGATCAGGTAACCAATGGTGTGGCGGTTCGGATGGCCCTGCTGTACTTGGTTCTGGGCGGCAATAAAGGCGGTGAAGACAACCGATGAGCAAAGTTATATTACTGAAGAATGGCCGGATTATCGATCCGTCGCAGCAAAAGGACGGAGTCGTCGATCTGTGGGTGAAGGATGGCCGGATCGCCCCGCCGCAATCGCCGAATGAACAAGGGATTGAAATCTACGATGTCAGCGGCTGCTGGGTCGTTCCCGGGCTTATCGATATGCATGTCCATCTCCGGGAACCCGGAGAAGAATATAAAGAGACCATCGAGAGCGGCTGTCGGGCGGCAGCGGCCGGCGGCTTTACCGCGGTTGCCTGCATGCCTAACACTGATCCCGTCAACGACAACAGCTCGGTGACCCGGTATATTCTCGAAAAAGCGTCAAGCTGCGCAGCCCGGGTGTATCCGGTCGGGTCGATAAGCCAGCAGAGCAAGGGGGAAAAACTCGCCGAGTACGGCGAAATGAAGCTGGCCGGAGCGGTTGCCGTCACCGATGACGGCCGACCGGTCGTTGACAGCCGGCTGATGAGACGGGCCATGGAATATGCCGCCTCCCACGGTCTGCTGGTTATGTCCCATTCGGAAGAACTTGCCCTGACCAGGGGCGGGTGCATGAACGAGGGCGAGATCTCCACTCGCCTGGGATTGAGGGGGATCCCCGCGGCCGCCGAGAGTATCATGGTATACCGGGAGATCGCCCTGGCCGAATTGACCGGCGCCAGAGTCCATATCTCCCATGTCAGTACGCGCCAGTCGCTTGCCCTGATCCGTGAGGCAAAGGCAAGAGGGGTGAGGATTACTGCCGAAACCGCTCCGCACTACTTCACCCTTACCGACCGGGCGGTTCTCGGTTTCGATACCAATGCCAAGATGAATCCGCCGCTCAGGACGGAAATGGACCGTCAGGCCATACGCGAGGCCTTGCGGGAAGGTGTTCTTGACGCCATCGCCACCGATCATGCCCCGCATTCGATCCTGCAGAAGGAAGTCGAATTCAATATGGCCGCAAACGGCATTATCGGTCTGGAGACTTCTCTGCCTCTCGCACTGGCTCTGGTCCGCGAAGGGATTGTTCGGCCTGACCGTTTGATCGACCTCATGAGTTGCGCGCCCGCGCGGATTTTGGGCGTGCCGGGTGGTACTCTGCAGCCGGGGGCGGTAGCGGATATCACTGTTATCGATCCGGAAAAAAGCTTTATCTACTCGGTCGAAGAAAGTTTTTCCAAGAGCAGGAATTCCCCGTTTGCCGGCTGGCAGCTGCAGGGCAAGGCGGTCATGACCTTTATGGCCGGTCGAATCACGCACAGCGACCAATAATCAAAAAGCGCACCCTCGAAACCACGTTCAGATCAGACTTGGGAGAGAATACGGGAGAGAGCGAATGACGTGGATTCCGGTCGGACTGACCCGGGCCTGGTAGACAAGAACCCGCACTCCGGCAGCGATGGCCTCACCGAGAGCTTTGCTGTAAATCGGGTCGATGTGAGCTGCCGGAGCGAATCGATCGGCATCCATGCGCTGGACCAGAAAAAAGATCCCGGCGCCAAAACCTGCCCTGCTGAGCCGGGTAAGCTCCTGCAGATGCCGTGTTCCCCTGATGGTAACCGCATCCGGAAACATAGCGCAGCCGTCGATTGCCAGAGAACAATTTTTTACCTCCAAATACGTACTGCAGTCTTTATGCATGATCTGTAGATCGAGCCGGGTGTGGTCGGTTACCTTGACTTCCTTTTTTATCTCGTCGAACGCTCCTAATCCCGCAATTTGACCTTTTTCGATGGCTTCGACCACCAGCGCGTTTGTTCTCCCGGTATTGACTCCCACCCATGTCATGCCGATCCGGATCATTTCAAGGGTAAAAGGGTATTTTCTTTTTGGATTGACCGACCGGGAAAGGCAAACCGGACTGTCCGGAGTCGAACAGGAAAGCATGGTCCCGGTATTGGGACAATGGGCGGTTATGATCGAGCCGTCGGCCAACAGGATATCGGCGAGGAAACGGCGATATCGTTTAATGAGTGTACCGTTTGTTAGAACATTGGCAAAATCCATAAGCGGTGGAGTCGTTCAATTCATCTAATTGTTGATAATAACCTGCGTTAGTGATACATAAATGTATGACATTTTATTCTATGAATAAGGAAGATCAATTTTCCTTATAATTCGCTTACCAGCACTGTTTGCGATAAGCATTCCATTCTAATATGAAAGGAGCGGGGTTGCTATGAAATTGGGAATCAATGGTTTGGGACGAATCGGCAAATTGTCTTTGTGGCACCATGTGTCGAGAAAGCATTTCTCGGGGATCGTCGCCAATATCGGTCGAGAGGTCGGGCGGAGTCTGGAGGATCTCGCGGCGATGCTTGAAAAGGATTCCACCTACGGACGTCTCGGCACATACTTATACGGCCACAAGAGCCCGCGGGTTATCGAGGAACTGAACAACGAAAAAGGCACCATGCTGGTGAATGGAGTGCCGGTGACCATTTTGCGCACATCCAGGAATCCGAAGGACATCGCCTGGCATGAAAACGGTGTCAAGCTTGTCGTCGACACCACCGGAGTGTTCACCGATCCGACCACCGATCCGGATGCCGAGAAAGGTGCTCTCCGGGGACACATGCAGGCGGGGGCGGAAAAAGTCATCCTCTCGGCTCCCTTCAAGATCAAGTCGAAAGGCCTGGAAATGCCAGCCGATGCCATCACCACAGTAATGGGCATCAATGAGGAGATGTACGATGCCGGCCGCCATGCCGTGGTTTCGGCCGCTTCCTGCACCACCACCTGTCTCTCGTACATGATAAAACCGCTGATCGAGCGGATCGGCGCGGATAAAATCCTCAGTGCGTCGATGGTCACGGTCCATGCCGCAACCGGCAGCCAGCAGGTGCTCGATCGCCTGCCGAAGACCGGGGCAACCGATATGCGGAAGAATCGTTCCATCCAGAACAACATCATCCTGACCACGACTGGTGCCGCCAAGGCCCTTGCCCTGGTCATTCCCGAGATGGCTACCATCGGCTTCATGGCTGAATCGGTACGTATCCCGACCACTACCGGTTCGCTCATCATTCTCGTCGTCAACCTGCAGGACGAACTTGAAACCCCGATCAAACGAGATGCCATCAATGCAATCTATCGGGAGTATGCTTCCCATAATGGTTACCTGAAGTTCAGCAATGAACAGAATGTCTCCTCAGATATCATCGGTCTGCCGGCCGCGGCCGCGGTGATCGAAGGTACCGAGACGCATACCCGAACCGCCAACATTCAGGTGAATTTAAGCAAAGTAAGGGCCGACAGCCTGAAACCGGGTGCCGACCCCATTCTCAACGTGCCGGTGACCCAGGCCGTGGTCTATGGATGGTACGACAACGAACTGGGAAGTTACACCAACATGCTCGGGGATCTGACCGTCCATATCAGTGAGGGAATGCTGTAGATACAGTCCCATTTCGATCTTGGCAAAAGGAGATGCACACTCTGCGTCTGCTACGGCAGGAAGACCTTCCTGCCGTAGCCGCGATCGAGAGCGAGACCTTGTCGCCATGGACGCTGCGTGACCTGGAGCGGGAACTCCAGGTGCGTTATGGGCGGCAACTGGTGGTTGAATCGCCAGGCTCACTGATTCTCGGCTGGTGTGCCTGCCGCACCATCTGGCCGGAAGCGGAACTGTTGAAGATAACGGTAGCGAAAAACCAGAGACAAAAAGGCATCGGGACAGCCCTGCTGGGTGCTTTACTTCAAGAATTGCAGGGGCAGGCGTATAGCAGCCTGTTTCTTGAGGTTCGTGCAGAAAATGCGGCGGCCCTGCAATTCTATGGGAAACATGGTTTTCGGCAGACCGGCAGGCGGCCGGGGTACTATTCCGACCCGGCCGATGATGCCTTGATATTGCTCAAGGACCTAAATACTTAACTTATGGTAAGTTAATCCAAGAACATACATGAGGAACTGAAATGAAATCTGTGCGTGATTTTGCATTGCGTGGCAAACGGGTGCTTCTTCGTGCCGACTTTAACGTGCCGATGGACGGGAACCGGATTACCGATGATATCCGCATCAGCACGGTGCTGCCGACGATTCGTTATATTATCGAAGAGAAGGGCAAGCTGGTCATCTGTTCGCACATGGGCCGACCGGGCGGCAAGGTTATGGCGGAATTCAGTCTCGCTCCGGTGGCAAAGCATCTCGAAACGCTGGTTGGCCGGAAGGTGACTTTGGCGCCTGATTGCGTCGGTCCGGCAGTGGAAGAGATCGTGAGGAAGATGGCCGAAGGGGAGATTGTTCTTCTGGAAAATCTCCGTTTTCACAAAGCGGAAACGGCCAATGATCCTGCGTTTTCGGAGCAGCTGGCAAAACTTGCGGATGTGTATATCAACGATGCCTTTGCCGCTTCCCATCGCGCTCATGCCTCGGTGGTCGGGGTAGCAGAACGGCTGGCCGAAAAGGGTGCGGGATTCCTGCTGCAGACGGAGATGGAGTACTTCCACAAATCCATGGACGAACCCGTACGGCCGCTGGTAGCGGTTGTCGGCGGGGCGAAGGTTTCTTCGAAGCTCGGGGCCCTTGAAAACATGCTTTCCAAAGTCGACCGCATGATCATCGGCGGCGCCATGGCCAACACCTTTCTGAAGAGCATAGGCGTGGATGTCGGCGGCTCGAAGGTCGAAGACGAGCTGCTGGGTGCCGCCAAGCAGTTTATCGATGCGGCCGACGCCAAGGGTGTCAAACTGCACCTGCCGGTGGATTTTGTCGTGGCCGATCGGTTTTCCGCCGATGCGGTAACCAAGACCGTCACTTTCCGCGACATCCCGCCCGGCTGGATGGCTCTCGATATCGGGCCGGCGTCCACGCTCCTGTTCAAAGAGGCGCTTCAGGATGCCAAGACAATCATCTGGAACGGGCCGATGGGGGCATTCGAGCTCGATCCCTTTGCCAGAGGAACGATGGCTATGTGCCAGGCAGTCGCCTCGTCCCATGCCCTGTCGATAATCGGCGGTGGAGATTCCAATGCGGCGGTGAAAAAATCGGGCGAGGAGAGGAATATCTCCTATATGTCGACGGGTGGGGGGGCCTTCCTGGAACTCATGGAAGGCAAGATTCTACCCGGTGTCGCTGTACTCGAACCTTAAACAATACAAGGGGGAGAAGCATGGGAAAGCGAAAAGCCCTGATCGCCGGTAACTGGAAGATGCATACCACGGTGGTCGACGGATGCCGACTGGCGATGGACGTCGCCAAGGCATGTACCGGATATGCCGACCGCGAAATACTGCTGGCACCGCCTTTCACTATCCTCAGCGAAGTATCGCACGTTCTCGAAGGCAGCCCCATCATGGTCGCCACTCAGAATGTCTGCTGGGAAGAAAAAGGTGCGTTCACCGGAGAAATTTCTCCTGTGATGGTGAAAGATGCCGGCGCCGTCGCCGCAATCGTCGGGCACTCGGAGCGTCGGCAGATCTTTTTCGAAACCGACGAAATGATCAACAGCCGACTGAAGGGCGCTGTGAAATTTGGCCTGTTGGCCATTCTCTGTATTGGCGAAACACTTGACGAGCGAGAGAAAGGACATACCTTCCAAGTGCTGGAAGATCAGCTTCGCAAGGGGCTGAAGACACTCGCTCCCGGCGATATGACGAGAGTTGTTATCGCCTACGAACCGGTCTGGGCCATCGGCACGGGAAAGACCGCCAGCAAGGAACAGGCCCAGGAAGCTCATGCATTCATTCGAGGAGTTCTCGGCAGGATATACGAAAAAACCGTTGCTGAGCAAACTCGAATATTGTATGGTGGCTCGGTCAAACCAACCAACATAGACGAATTGATGGCACAGCCGGATATCGATGGTGCCCTGGTTGGCGGTGCCGCCCTCGATGCTGAGTCGTTTGGGCGGATCATTAATTTTAGGTAAATAAGTTAGGTGCATGGATACCCTGCTCATCATAGTACACGTCGTAGTCTGCCTATTCCTGATTGGGGTGGTACTGCTCCAACATGGTAAAGGTGCGGATATCGGCGCGGCTTTTGGCGGCTCCAGCCAGTCTCTTTTCGGCACGGAGGGTCCGTTGCCGTTGCTCAACAAGATCACAACCGCATCGGCGATAATTTTTATGTTGACTTCTGTAACGTTAGCGTATATTTCATCGACGACCGGTACGTCCTCGATTATGAGCGGCATGAGTCAACCGGCGACCCCGCCGGCTCAGGTTGCCCAGCCTCTGGTGGAAGAAGATAAGGCTGCGGCGCCAGTCGAAGAGAACGTGGAAAAAGCGCCGGCAGCCACAGAAGAAAACAAAGCCAAAACCGACGAGGCGCCTAAGCAATAAAAATTCTGATTTGCCGAAGTGGTGGAATTGGTAGACGCGCACGCTTGAGGGGCGTGTGGGGAGACCCGTGCCGGTTCGAGTCCGGCCTTCGGCACCAGATTGTAGTCCATAGACTTCCCTTAAAGTCCACTAAACCCGCAGCCAGCAATGGTTTGCGGGTTTTTTGTTTTCTGAGGGGCCGGAGCGAGTTGCCGCTATAAAGGAAAAACTGTATATCTTCGGGCTAAAGCGGAACATGCTACCCCTATAAAATTTTTGCCTGTTTTTCTGAGGCGAACTTTGTTACTGCACCAGCGCTGCACATATAGGAATCCCCAAAATTCCTTCTCCTCCTCGTCTGTCTCTCCCCCAGAACAAAACAGCGATAACCGTCGAACAGGCCCATTTCTTGTAAGAATATTGAACTTAATCCTTAATTGAGTCAGCTTATGGGGCTGTCAGTCAGAGTCTTTGACCGACAGTAGGTCGTGTTTCTCGACCGGTATTTTATCCGATAGTTGCTTAAGGATTGGGGGGATATGAGTGCAAATTTCGGTATGTTATATCTAAAGGAGGATTGAGCTCTGTGTTTTTGAAGATGGTTATCATCAACTTCAGCAGGTTCTTCTTTCGCCATCGTAGGAAGACGTACATGCGCAAAAATTTCGCTGCGCGCGCATTTTGGGCACAAGAATCTGCACACGATTATTCCGTGCACCGTGTCGATGAACAACAGCTGTGGTTGAATATCAGCTAACCTATTCCTATATTACAATAAACTGACAGCTTAATTCTGCTGGCGGGTCATTTCGTATCAAAAACGAGGAAACTGTTATGGGAAACGTAATACGCTCTCTGTGCCTGGTGCTGCTTCTGTTTATGAGTGCATTTGCACCGTTCTCCGTCGGCACTTCGGCCAATGCTGCCGAAAGCGAGGAAGGCATTCTGGTCGGCCGGATCGCTCATGTCGAAGGAAAGCTCCTGCGTTATATCGAGGAAGAAAAAGATTGGGTCGTCACGGTCAAGGATTCGCCGTTCGGTCTGGAGGATGCTTTGTATTCCGATGAAGACGCCAGGGCCGAGTTCATCATGCCGAACAAAACCTGGCTGCGAATTGGTGAGAATACCCATATCCAGCTGATCGATCTCAATCCGGATGCTACCACCGTGGACGTGGGCTCCGGCGTGGTACGGTTGTACAACAAGGGCGAGCAGGCCGTCATCAAGGCGACCACGCCCTACGGCTACGTGGTGGCCTCGGGCAACAGTGCCTTCGACCTCTATGTCGGCGACGAGTCACTGGAAGTTATCGCAATTCGCGGCACCGTCGACTTTGTTCATGAACGCTCCGATGCCAGATTTCAAGTCCGCAGCGGCTCCTTTTCCATCATTGCCGATCACTCTGAAACAGCCAGGGGAAACGGCACCGTCGAGTCCGCCTGGGATGACTGGAACGGCCAGCGCGATTCCGTGTGGCATAAACGTCTGCGCGGCAAAAATTATTCGGCGGGATACCTGCCCGAGCCTATTCGTGATGAGGGATATATCCTTGATGAAACAGGGCGCTGGGAGCGTGTCTATTATGAAGGAGAGTACCGCCAAATGTGGCGTCCGCTCCGGGTGGAAAGAAGCTGGCGGCCGTTCACTGCCGGGCGCTGGACCGTCTATTATGGCGACCACTGCTGGATTCCGGACGAGCCGTTCGGCTATGTCACCCACCATTATGGCTCGTGGGTCTATGTCGAAGCGCGCCACTGCTGGTATTGGACTCCTCCGGTCATGCGAATCGCCGCCAGCGCACCGCGATTTTCCGTCAGCTTCGGCTGGTATCCGGGACGGGTAAGCTGGATTCATCGCGGCACCTTCATCGGCTGGGTACCACTCGCTCCCCATGAACGCTATTATTGCTATCGGCCATGGGGATATCATTCCGTAGTGGTCAATCCGAGCGTGTCGCTCAAAGTCGGTGTCAGCGTCAACCTCTTCAATCTCTCGTTTATCAACCAGGCCACAATTATTCACCGCGACAACTTCTATAGAGGGACCCGATACACTCCGTTTCTGGAGAGGAATATCGGCAGGGATGTAATCATCAACAACTATCAGCCGGTTACGGTGATCAACAATACGGTCATCAATAATTTCTCTTCCGATACACGTCGTTTTGCCTACAACGACATGGAGGTGTTGCGGAAGCCGCACAGCACGGTGGTCAATCGGATTTCCGAGAATCAAAAAATAAAAAGGGAGTTCGGCAGCTTCAACCGCAAAGCGATTGAAAATGACCTGACCCGGTTCAGTGCCGCGGGAGAGCCCATGGCCCTGAAGGAGTCTCGCCGGCCGTCCCTCTCCAATAAACTCGTGGAGGCCGACAAGGTCAACAAGCCGCTCGATTCCCTGTCTCTGACGAGAAAAGAGATCAAAGGTCAGGATCGCGGCAGACATGTGGTCGACGACCGGGACCTGAAGAGCAGTGCAGCTGATCTGAGGGGCGGTGGTGATGAGGAGAGGGGAAAAAAACTTCGGTCACCCAGAGAGCAAAAATCAAGTGAGGATCAGTTCGGTCGCCAGCAAGAAGGTAAAAAAGGAGGGAAAGAACTGGGATCTTTCGATTCGCCGGGCGGAGAAAAAGGCAAAGGTGGCGGGAAGAAAGGATCGTTTGAGGCAACAGACGGCGAAAAGAGCAAAGGCGGTCAGAAGCACGGACGAACGTTGGATTCGCAGGATGCGGAGAAAGGGAAAGGCCGGAAGCAGGAGGCGATGTCACAGAAGGAAGAATCCGTGAAGGGTCAGGCCTCTGAATCGAAAAGTCAAAAACGGGAGACAAAAGTTCCCTCGGGTGACAAAGGCAGCAGAAAGCAGGATCAATCGGCAATCGACAGGGGCGGAAAAGGCGATCGGGGCGGCAAGGACAGACATGAGGATACGGCGCGCGTCCAATCCCGGGAATCCCGCGAGAAGGTAAAGGATCAGCCAAATCGGCAACAGGATCAGGTCCGGCAAGTGGAGCGAAAGAGCCCCCGCCAGGAACAAAAGGTCGAGAGCCGGCAGCGTGACGAGAATCAGGTACAGAGAAAACAGGGCAAGCCTCGTCAGCAGCAGGAAGAGGTCCAGGTGGCCCAGGAACAACCGCAGCATCAGAAAAGAGGCAAGAAGAACGAATAGCATCCAAGAAAACCCGCGACCAGAGGCGGCCACGGGTTCTGACGGTGCTCCCTGCCGCTCAGCCGCAACCCCCGCCCGAGCCGGTACAGGTGCCCTCGGCGCAGGGATTCCGGCGGCCCCGTAAGAAGGCGGTATTCCTGTTTTCATAGACACTTCTCAGTCCCTCTTCGATGAAACCCGAGGCCTCGACCGGCTTGATCCCCGATTTGGTGAGAATATCGAAGGGAGTCTGCCCCACGCCGCTGACCAGCACGGCCCGGCAGTCTGCCAGGATCTTTGCCAGCTGGTGCCATCGTTTTATGCCGCCGCCGACGGTCGGGGTCGACCGGTCTTCCACCTTCTGAAAGCCGCTCTCCGTCCGCTGCCAAATTTCCAGGGTTCGGGCCTCGCCCAGATGCTTGTTGACCAGAATGCCCTCCTCGGTGGCCACGGCCACATAGGGCCTTTGTTCGGACGGCATGGGCTTTATGGTGGAGCAGGCGGTCAGGCAGCTCCGGAATTCTCCGGTTCGGTCGTCGTCCAACAGACCGACGGCATCGGCGCGGCAGCGGGTGCAGTGGCGCATCTGCGGCAGATATTCCTCGGCCGCGGCCCGGAGCCGCTCCATCATTTCCTTGTCCGGCTGGGGCAGCGAGCCGAACGGGGTGTTGACATTGGGGAACATTGCCATGCAGTTGAGCAGATCGACGCCCATTTCCTTCATGGTCCTGGCCACTTCCACCACGTGGTGGTCGTTTATGCCCGGAATGACGATGCAGTTCACCTTGACTGTTATGCCGTGGGCCTTGAGCTTTTTGATGGCCGAAAGCTGCCTTTCCAGCAGCAGTTCGGCCGCCTGCCGTCCCCGATAGACGATATTGCCGTCCGACACCCAGCCATAGATCTTCATGCCGATGGCAGGATCCACCGCACAGACGGTAACAGTCACATGGCTTACCTGCAGCTCGGCCAGGGTCTCGATATAGGGACCGACGCCCAGGCCGTTGGTTGAGACGCAGAGCAGGATCTGCGGGTGGTTTTTCCGGATGTTGCGCAGGGTGGCGATGGTTTCCGGGCCGTTGGCAAAAGGGTCGCCCGGGCCAGCGATACCCGCCACACTTATCCGCGGTTCTTTTTCCAGCACCTTCTCCATGTAGATCTCCGCCTGGGCGGGCGACAGGATAGTGCTGGTGACGCCCGGTCGCGATTCGTTGACGCAATCATACTTGCGGTCGCAGAAATTGCATTTGATGTTGCACTTCGGCGCGACCGGCAGGTGCACGCGGCCGAATTTGCCTTTGGCGTCGGCGTTAAAGCAGGGGTGTTGACGAAAATCGGTGGTTGGAGTTTTCATGATGATTCCTTAAGTGTTTCGCATTGATTACATATAGCTGTAGCCGACGGGCGAATCGCTTTGCTTTTTGTCGATCACGGTGTTGGTGATCAGATCGAACAGGGCCTGGGCGCCTTGATAGCCGAGATGGAGAATGCGCTGGCCGCCGACCCGGTCGTGGATCGGAAAGCCTACTCTGATCAGCGGCAGATTTTCTTTCCTGGCGAAGGCATAGCCCTTGGAATGGCCGATAACCAGATCGACCCCGAGTTCCTTCGCTTGCGCCTCGATATCGTAGAAATCGACATCTTCCGATACAATCGGCATCTCGCAATCGAGGTTCAGGGTGGCGGCGGCGATCCCTTCCGCCATCCTGCCGCTTTTGCCACCGGAGGCGCAGAGCACGGGCCGAATGCCGATCTCGGCCAGAAAGCCGGTCAGGCCCACCACCAGATCTTCCTCGCCGTACACCACCGCCCGTTTGCCGAAGATGTATTTATGGCCGTCGACCATGCTGTCGACCAACCGCCCGCGGGCGGCAAGATGGTGTTTGGGGACTTCCCGGCCGCTGATTTCGGCCAGCAGGTCGAGGAATTCGTCGGTTGCCCGGATACCTATCGGCAGGCCGGTCCGGTGCAGTTTTACGCCGTGGTCGCGCAGGAGGACGATACCGCCGGTTTCGGTCGGCAGCGTCGCGCCGAGTTCGACGGTGGCCGTGGCTCCTCCCATCTTCCTGATCGCGGCGAGCGAAGTGCCGCCTTCCGGAATGAGTGGGTAATCAAGCAGGGCAGGTCCGTCCAGGGTGTCGGAGTAGTCGGGAAGGATGGTAGCCTCTATGCCGAAATCTGCCGTGACCGAGCGGAGATAGCGGATATCGGCGGGGGAGACGAAGCCAGGGAGCAGATTGACGGTTCCGTTGGGTGCAGCCTTGTCAGTGAGCTGCTTGACCACAGCCGTGATCGCTGCATGGAAACCCTCCATGTGGGTGCCGGAGTAGCTCGGTGTTGCGACGTGGACAAGCAGCGGCGCCTCCGGCCCGCCGAATTCTTTCCCGTATTCGGCCAGGATCATCGGCACGTCATCGCCGATGGTCTCGGTCAGGCAGGTAGTCGCGACCCCGATCAATTTGGGCGCATATTTGGCGGTGACGTTCTTCAGGCCGAGTTTCAGGTTAGCGCCGCCGCCATAGATCGCATTCTTTTCACCCAGCGAGGACGAGGCGATATCGATCGGCTCATTGAAGTGGCTGATGATATAGCGCCGCATATAGGTGGCGCAGCCCTGGGACCCGTGGAGAAAGGGGACGCAGCCCTCGATGCCGCGGAAAGCGATGGAGGCTCCGAGGGGTTTGCAGAGTTTGCAGGCGTTGGTGGTGGCGGTGAAATTGGGCATCTTTTTGCTCATGATCTGTTCTCCTTGATTCTGCGCGGGACGAATTTCCAGACCGGACTCATGACCGAGCCGTAGACCTCGCGGGCGAAATTGAGCATCCCGGCAAAGCCGGCCAGCATCTCCTTGCGTTCGTGATTGTGGTCGCAGAAGGCTACCCCGAGCTTATAGGCGATAGGCCGTTCCTTGACTCCACCGACAAAGAGATCGACCTCCTTTTCCTTCAGGAATGACGACAGTTCGAGGGGATTGGCATCGTCGACGATGATGGTGCCTTCGTCGGTGATCTCCGCGAGTTCCAGGTAATCCTGCTTGGTGCCGGTCTGGGAGCCGACCATCACCACATCCATGCCGATCAGCCGGAAGGCCTTGACCAGCGAAAAGGCCTTGAAGGCCCCGCCGACGTAGATGGCGGCCTTTTTGCCGGTGAGTGCTTTTTTATATCTGGCGAGCTCCGGCAGCAGCGTTGCAAGTTCCTCCTTGACCAGACGCCGGGCTTTGTCCATCATCGTAGGCTCGCCGAAATGGCGGGCCACGGTGTAGAGAGCCTCGGCCATGTCTTCCACGCCGAAATAGGAGACCCGGACCGCCGGAATGCCGAACCGCTCCTTCATCATGTTGGCCAGATCCATGGTGGCGCCCGAACACTGGACCACGTTCAGGGCCGCGCCATGGCAGCGTTTAATGTCGTCCACCCGGCCGTCGCCGGTGATGTTGGCGACCACTTCGATGCCGATCCGCTTGAAATATTCGCGGATCAGCCAGATTTCTCCGGCGAGATTAAAGTCGCCGAGGATGTTGATGGAGTGGCGGCCGATGCCCGCGGTATCGCCGGTGCCGACCAGTCTTGCCATGGCACTGCAGGCCGCCTCGTAGCCCGCCCGCTTGTTGCCTTTGAACCCTTCCGACTGCACCGGCAGCACCGGGATGCCTTTGTCCGCCGAGACCTTTTTGCAGACCGCCTCGAGATCGTCGCCGATCAGGCCGACAATACAGGTCGAATAGACGAAGGCGGCTTTCGGTTGGTGGCGGTCGATCAGTTCGTCGAGGGCCTTCTCAAGTTTTTTTTCGCCGCCGAAAATCACATCCAGTTCCTGGAGATCGGTGGAAAAGGAGAGCCGGTGCAATTCCGGCCCGGACGATAAGGCCCCGCGGATGTCCCAGGTGTAGACGGCGCAGCCGA
>Ga0154407_1198_pt1 | contig 13728 bp, 11 predicted proteins | sample RifGroB2_FD_115911 | JGI IMG/M metagenome (GOLD analysis project Ga0154407, IMG submission 115911) | Desulfobacterales bacterium GWB2_56_26
AGTATACCCCCGCCACAGGAGGGTGACAATCTTATTGTTTGGGAGGAAGTGTGAGATTCCGGAGCCGATATGGTTACTACTTTCGTGTTATTCCGAAATTTTCTTGTTCAGCACTTTTGCTTCAATCCTCACCATGCCCTGATCTATCTGCCCGGCGCTGAAGAAGAGAATATAGAGCAGGCCGCCGTAGCAGAAAACGGCCAGGACCGCAGCGGCAGGGAAGAAGTAGCCCAGCGGGCAGAGGATGCAGACCGTCAGCCAGTGGATCATGATCACCTTCTGGGAGTGGAGCTGGATGGGGAAGTCGTCATGGCGGCTGATTACCGCCAGGCCGCTGAGGTTCCAGCCGTAGAGGGCGGTGAAGGCGTGGATGCGCAGCAGCGGCAGGCTGGCCTCGCGGTCGTAGGCGGCGGAGAAGGCGAGGATGATGTAGAGAATGCCGGTGATGGAGGTGATCAGGAGAAAAAGAATCCCCGAGGTAAGGAAGGCCTTCTGCTGCAGCCGGATCCCTTGTTCCCAATAGAGATAGAGGATGAGGGCCACCGCCAAAAACAGGATGACGGCAATTGCCACCTGGGGCATGAACCAGCCGGCCAGGATGAAAATGAAAAAAATAATGACCCCAAGATTGATGATCCAGAACGACACCTCCTTGAGATAGACAACGGGGAATTTCACCTCGTTTTTCATCAGGCTGAAGATCACCGACATGCTGATCAGCGAGATGGGGAAGGAAAAGCCGAGGAAGAAGGTGTCGAGCTTTAGTTTTTCGAGAGCCAGCCAGTGACCGTATTCGCTATTCAGAATAGCAAGACTTGAGGTCACGAGCCCTAAAGAGAGGCAGAGCAGCGCAGCCTGATGGAATTTGCGTGAGGTGCTCTCGGTCGCGGAAAAGAGGGCTCTCGGCATACAGCTGCCGAAATGGCTGATCCGGACGCTTTCGATGATGGCGGCAAGGATGAGGGGAATGATCAGGGCGGCCAGATACCAGCCGAGGAAGGCGCACAAGGCAAAAGCCAGGCCGAGTATCAGGAAAAGTGTACCTCGTACGCTCAACTCCCGGTGGTTTTCGGTGAAATAGACCAGCAGGGTGCCGCCGCTGCACAGGTTGAAAAGAAAGATATGCAGCCGCTCGAAATTCATCACCGCAGGCGGCACCAGATGATGCAGGAAGCCGCAGGCCAGGGCGACAGTCATAAGGAGCCAGATGGTGGCCTTAAACTGTCTTGCCCTTTCTAGATGGTGGGTCGGCAGGGGGATAGAAAAACCTTCCTGCGTCGTCGGGTTTTTCATCACTCGACCCCCAGATAGCGGGATTTCAGTTCCGGCATCTGCTGCAGCTCGGCGGTGGTGCCGTGCCAGGCGATCTGTCCTTTCTCCATGATATAGTGGCGCTCGGCGATGGCCATCAGCGCCTCGATGTTTTTATCGATGATGAGAATGGCGAGACCCTTGCCCTTCAGGATGTTCAGGCCCCGCCAGATCTCCTTTCTGATCAGGGGAGCGAGTCCTTCGGTGGCTTCGTCGAGGATCAAGAGGCCGGGATTGATCATCAGCGCCCGGCCGATGGCGAGCATCTGCTGCTCGCCGCCGGATAGCTGGTTGCCGTAGTGGCTGAGCCGGTCGCCGAGCCGCGGGAAAATATCGAAGATATCGGTAAGCACATAGGGCTGCGGCGCCCGGCGGTAATTGGCCGCGGTGGCGATAAGGTTTTCCCGCACCGTCAGGTTGGGGAAGATCTGCCGCCCTTCGGGGACGAGGCCGATACCCAGCCGGGCGATGCGGTAGCTGGGCAGCGCCTGGATCTCCCGGCCCTGGTAGCGGATAGTCCCGGTGCGGGCCGGGGTGAGGCCCATGATGGCGCGGATGGTTGTACTCTTGCCCATGCCGTTGCGGCCAAGGAGCGTGACCACTTCCGATTCCCGCACCGTGAGCGATACCCCGAACAGCGCCTTGCTTTCGCCGTAAAAGGAAGTGATATCGTCTACTTCAAGCATCGCCGTTGTCCCCCAGGTAGGCCTCGCGCACGTCCCGGTTGTTCCTGATTTCGGCAGGCGTTCCGGTAGCGATGTTTGCGCCGTAGACCAGCACCGTCACCCGGTCGGCGAGCGAAAAGACCACATCCATGTCATGCTCGACGAGGAGAATGGTCACCTGGCCCTTCAACCGGCGGATAAGCCTGGTCAGCTCGACCGTGCCGCCGGGGCCCATGCCGGCCATGGGCTCGTCGAGGATGAGGAGTTCGGGTTGGCCGACGAGCGTCATGCCGACTTCAAGCTGGCGCTTTTCCCCGTGGGACAGATGGCAGGCGGTAAGGTCGGCACGGGGCAGCAGATCGACCCGTTCAAGGGCGGCGTCGAGATCGTTTTTAACGAGCGAGGCCCTGCGCCAATGGCGGAAGAAGCGGAAGTTGTGGCCGGCCCGGGCGCAGAGGGCAAGCCCCATATTTTCGGCAACGGTAAGATTCTCGAAGATATGGGTAATCTGATACGACCTGGCGATGCCGAGCCTGGCGCGTTGATGCGGTTTCAGCCGGGTGATGTCGCGGTCCTTGAAGCGGATGGCTCCGGCGTCGGGGGCGAGATCGCCGGTCAGCTGGTTGACCACCGTAGTTTTGCCGGCCCCGTTCGGACCGATAAGGGCATGAATATGGCCCCGTTCGATGTCGAAAGAGAGATCGTCGGTTGCCCGCAGTGCCCCGAACGATTTGCAGAGACCCACGATCTGCAGCAGCGGATCAGTCATCCCGGGCTTTCCTCCCGGTCAGCAGACCCAGCAGGCCATTTTTAAAGAAAATCACCGATACCACCAAGAAGGGTCCCATATAGAGCATCCAGTGCTCGGTATACATGGCGAGCGTCTCTTCCAGCAGCAGAAAGACCACAGCACCAAGCACCGGACCGTAGAGCGTGCCGAGGCCGCCGAGCAGGACCATGACCATCAGTTCACCGGACAGCGTCCAGTGCATCAGCCCCGGGCTGACATACTCCGTCTGATTGGCGAGGAGCGCCCCGGCAAGTCCCGCAGTTCCCCCGGCGATGACGAAGGTAACGAGCTTGTAGCGGGAGGAAGCGACGCCCAGGCCACGGATGCGTCGGTCGTTATTGCCCGCACCGCGGATGATGAGGCCAAAGCGCGAGTGGACGAGGCGGGCGGCAAGGAACAGAAAGAGGACGAGGGCGGCGAGACAGAGGTAGTAGAACTGCGTTTTGTCGCCCAGATCGAGCCCCGGCAGTTTGGTCCGCGCATACATGGTCAGGCCATCGTCCCCGCCGTATTTCTCCAGCGACACGAAAAAATAAAAGAGCATCTGGGCAAAGGCCAGGGTGATCATGATGAAGTGCATGCCCGTGGTGCGCAGGCTGAGCGCGCCGATGACAAAGGCGGCGAGGGCGGCGACAAGCACCGCTGCCGGTAGCACCACAAGGCCGTTTTCGCTGCCGGGCAGAAGAAAGGGCCAGGCAAAAAGCGGCTGGCTTTCGAAATTGTGGAAATGGCAGATCCCCACCACATAGGCTCCGACGCCGACAAAGGCGGCATGGCCGAGACTGATCATGGCGCCGTAGCCGAGCAGGAGATCGAGGCTTGCCGCGGCGAGTCCGTAGATGAGCATTCGGCTGGCGAGGGAGATCAGGTAGGGTTCGCCGGCAAGGGTGGCGGCAGGCGGCAGAAGCAGCAGCAAAAACAGCCCGCCGCCGAGGGTCAGGTGTTTTCTTGACGGCATGGAACTCACGCGTGGGCGGGAAACAGACCCCGCGGCTTGACTACCAGGACGATGGCCATGAGGATGTAAATCGCCATGGAGGAGAGCGATGCAGCCACCCCGTCGGCGGTCGATGCCGCCAGAAACAGCTTCAAAATTGTCGGCAGAAAGGCTCGGCCAAGGGTGTCCACCATGCCGACCAGCAGGGCGCCTGCCACCGCGCCCCGGATTGAGCCGATGCCGCCGATAACGATCACCACGAAGGTGAGGATGAGGATGCTCTCGCCCATGCCCGATTCCACCGCAAGGATCGGACCGGCCATAATGCCGGCAAGACCTGCGAGCATGGCTCCCAGGCCAAAGACTAACGTGTAGAGCAGCTTGATGTTGACCCCAAGGGCGCCGATCATCTCCCGGTTTACCGCGCCGGCCCGGATCTGCATGCCAAGCCTGGTCCTGGCGAAAATAAACCAGAGACCGGCCGCAACGAGCAGCCCCACGGCAATCACCGCGAGGCGATAGGCGGGATAGGGCAGCCCCGGCAGCAGTTCGATGCTTCTGGCGAGAGGGCCCGGCACCTCGACGAAGAGAGGTTGCCGCCCCCAGATCACCCGCGTCAGCTCGTTGAAAAACATGATGAGGCCGAAGGTCGCCAGCACCTGGTCGAGATGCTCGCGGGCGTACAGATGACGCAGGACCAGAAACTCCACCAGACAGCCGGTGACCATGGCGGCCGCGACACCTGCACCGACCGCCAGTGGAAAAGAGCCGGTGTGTCCGGCCACGGTTGCACCGACATAGGCCCCGATCATGTAGAACGAACCGTGGGCCAGGTTGATGACTTGCATGATGCCGAAGACTAAAGTGAGTCCAGCCGACATCAGAAACAGGGTGATACCCAGTTGCAGGCCGTTCAAGAGTTGTTCGAGTATGAGTAACATAAGCTTTCAGCTCTCAGCAATCAGCTGCAGCGGAGGAAGCACACCGGCTCCTCGTATTCCCGATCATTGTTTTTTCGCATTGCAACAGCCAATTGAATTCTGAAAAGCTGAAAGGGCGAAAATTTCTTTCGCCCTTCCAGGTCATCTGATCGCTTTTTCACATCTTGCATTCGCCGGCGTAGGCGTCGACGTGGTTGGCGAAGACCTTCTTAATCGTCTTGTTGGTGAAGCCGGTTTCGGTCTGCACCACCTCCCGAATATAGATGTCCTGGATCGGATGCTGATTGGTGCCGAAGGCGAAGTTGCCGCGGACCGAGGCGAAATTGGCCTTCTTGAGAGCGGTCCGGACTGCGGCCAGATCGTCGATCTTGCCGGTGGCCTTCAAAGCCGAAGCGATCAGCCGGGCGGTGTCGTACCCTTGGCTGGCGTAGAGGGTCGGTGTCCGGCCGTAGGCCTTCTGATAGGCGGCGACAAACTCGCGGTTGGCAGGATTGTCGAGGTCATGCGTCCACTGCGAGCCGTTTTTTACGCCGAGGGCGGCACTGCCCACCGCACCCAAAATCCGCTCGTCAAACGAAAAGCCGGGACCGTAAACCGGGATGGTCTTGTTCAGACCGGCTTGTTCGTACTGTTTGAGAAAATTGATGCCCATGCCGCCCGGCAGGAAAAAGAACACCGCGTCCGGATTCGCCGCCCGCAGCGTGGCGATTTCCGCCGAATAGTCGGACTGATCGAGGGTGGTGTAGACTTCGCCTGCGATATTGCCTTTGTAGTACCGCTTGAAGCCGGCCAGATGGTCCTTGCCTGCCGGATAGTTGGGGGCCAGGAGGTAGACATTCTTATGGCCCGCTTCGGTCACATACTGGCCGACCACCTCGTCGAGATTGTCGTTCTGGTAGGAGACGCTGAAATAGTTGGGATGGCAGCCGTCGCCGGCAAGCTTGGACGGTCCGGCATTGGCGCTCAGATAGAGCACCTCATCCCGCACTACCTTGGGGACCACGGCCATGGCCACGTTGGAAAAGACGATGCCGGTCATGATTTTGATCCCGTCTTTTTCGACGAATCGTTCGGCGATCTGCTTGCCTTTTTCCGGCTTGCCGCCGTCGTCTTCGACCAGCAGTTCCACCGGTACGCCGCCCAGTTTGCCGCCTTCCTGGTCCATGGCCAGCTTAAAGCCATCGCGGATTTCCTCGCCGAGATACCCCGCTTTGGTGGAAAGGGTGGTGATCATTCCGATCTTTACGGCATCGGCAGCGAGACAGGTGCTGGCCGTCATAATCCCCAAGGCACAAATTCCTGCGATAAATTTTTTCATGCGAGCTTCCTCTCTTCAAGAATGTAGGTTGATCCCGAAGCGCCTTACCGGCTGTTCGGGCAAATGTTGGCCATGGGATCGCTGCCGGAGTTTTTCAGATGACTGGTTCGTCGGCCGATGGGAAGAAAGACTACCTAATTACAGTCGAAGGATGCAAGGAAAAATCGAGAAGACGGCGATATCGCGCTGTTCTGAATCAGATTTTGGCATTGTTCCTCGCTACGACTTCCCCCTAAAATCACTCATTGAAGTAGGTATCTTGTTGAAATCGCAAAAATAATTATTTCGTGCTAGGATTTTTATCCAATTGATGACTAATAATTTCTTTTTAAAAGGATTATTCATATGTTAGAATCGATTGTTCAAAAATTTGTATTCGGATCGTTCGTCGTCATTCTCTCCACCAATGAGGTTCACGATGTTGCAGCAACAGAAAATTCGAAGGTTTTTCCCCCGGTGGTTCACCATTGGCGTTTGCCTCTCCGTCCTTTTGCCCGCATCGTTTGCCGGCGCGGCGGAGGCCAGGAAAGTGGAAAAGGAGACCTCCATCCATATCAACAAAAATGTCATTGTGGTCAGCGGCCGGATGTCATTGGGCCTCATCAACGGCAAGTCGAATGAAAATGTCTATGTCCCTGAATTCCAGCACAAACTGAGCGAGTTGAACTGGGATATCAGCGGCGTGTACATGCTGGGACTGGGCGGCTCGGTCGCGCCGTTGTCGTGGCTGAAACTGAATGGTGACGTCTGGTTCAAACTGAACAAAGGCGACGGCAGCATGAGGGATTACGACTGGCTGTTCCTCGGCGAGCAGTATACGCTCTATTCTCGTAGCGACAATCTCGACGTCACCCGCGGGATCAAGGTGGATGTCAATAGTGAACTGACCTTCTACGAGTATCTCAAAAGCAGATTCTTCGGTGTCCTCGGCTTTAAATACGATACCTGGAAGTGGACAGCCTACGGCGGTGTTTTCGACTATTTCGGGTTTACCGGAACATTCGATGAGGTGCCGGGCATAACCTACGAACAGGACTTTTACGCCCCCTATCTCGGCCTCGGTTTTTCCTCCTCGCTGTCGCAGACCCCCATTACCTTTTCCGGCCGGGTGATATACAGTCCGTATGTCTGGGGTGAGGACAAGGATCAGCACCACATGCGTAATCTGGTCTTCGAGGAAGATTTCGACTCGGGCACGATGTTCGGCGTCGATGTGGCGGGCGCTTACAATTTCACCGACCATTTCTCGGTGCTGCTCTCGTACCAGTATCAGAAGTATCAGGAGATGAAAGGCGGGACCACCATCACCGATCTCACCACCGGCGAGGTGATAAAAATCACCGGCGATGCCGCCGGCATGGATAACTACACCAGCATGCTGTCGCTGACCGCCGAATACTCCTTTTAGTGCTCTTGCTTGAGATAGGAAACAATGATGGGGGAAGGACACTGGTCGTTCCCCCGCTTTTTTGTCGGTATCACCGATTTTGGTCGCAGTGGACGCCGGCGATCGTCTGAATAAAATTCTCTCCCCAATGAGGTTACGATGTCGCGACAGAAAATGCAAAAATCCCTTTCCGGATGGATCACCGCCTGCGCCTGCCTCACTGCGCTTTTGCCCGCATCGCTTTCCGACGCGGCGGAGGTCAAGAAAGTGGAAAAGGAGACCTCCATCCACATCAACAAAAATGTTATCGTGGTCAGCGGCCGGATGTCGCTCGGCTATATCAACGGGGTGTCGAACGAGTTGCTGTATGTCCAGTGGCTCAACCACAAGATCAGTGAGTTGAACTGGGATATAGACGGCGTGTTCATGATGGGCCTGGGTGGCTCCATCGCTCCGCTTTCCTGGCTAAAGCTGAATGCCGATGTGTGGTTCAAACTTAACGAAGGCAACGGCAGCATGGAGGATTACGATTGGCTGTTCCTCGGTGAGCAATACACGCTTTATTCCCGTACGGACAATCTCGATTTGACGAGAGGCATCAAGTACGATCTCAGTGCGGATATGACCTTCTATACCCACCGGGAAAGCAAAAGCAAATTCTATGGTACCCTCGGCTTCAAGCACGACACCTGGAAGTGGGAAGGTACCGGCGGCTATTACAACTACTTCGGCTGGGAAGGGAGTTTTGACGATGTGCCTGTGATCGTTTTCGAGCAGAAGCTGTATGCCCCGTACGTGGGTGTAGGTTTCTCCTCGTCCCTGTCGACAACCCCCATCACTTTTTCCGGAAGGTTTATCTACAGCCCGTATACCTATGGTGATTTCAAGGATCAGCACCTTCTCCGCGACCTGGTTTTTGAAGCGGATTTCGATTCCGGGACGATGTTCGGCGTCGATGTGGCCGGAGCCTATAATTTCACCGATAACTTTTCTCTGCTGCTCTCCTATCAGTATCAGAACTATAGTGAGATGAAGAGCAGATTTACCGTTACCGACGTTACCACCGGAGTGGTGGAGCGTAGCGAACAGGAAGCCGGCATGGATAACTATACCGGCATGGTCTCGCTTACCGCCCAATACACCTTTTAGTGTTCAGCGTCTGCTGGCGGCAAAAGTAGGGGCGAAAAAATTTTCGCCCCTACTTACCCTCTTTTTTACCGATCTGCCGGTTGGAGATCTTTTTCCTGCTCTTTTTCTTGGCAAGCGCCAGCCGTCCGGCGACGGCGCGTTTTATGGCTCTGCCGATAAGATAATGGTGGACGCACACCGAGCCTTCCTCGTCGTCGGACCGACGCTGGGAGTAGGAGCCGTCTGCATGCATTTCCCAGACATTGCGGGTGTTGTTCAGCTGCAGGTCGAGCATTTCCCGCAGCAGTGCCTTGTGCTGCACCGACTCGATAGGGGTGCAAGCCTCGACGCGGCTCTCCAGGTTGCGTTTCATGAGGTCGGCTGAGGCGACGTAGTATTCTTCCTCGCCGTTATTTCTGAAGTAGTAGATCCGGCAGTGCTCAAGGAACCTGCCAACGATGGAAACGACCCTGACGTTCTCCGACAAACCCTTGATGCCGGGCCGCAGGCGGCAGGAGTCGCGGACGATAAGGTCGATGCGGACGCCGGCCATGGAGGCGCGATAGAGCGCCTGTACCATGTCGATGTCTTCCAGGGCGTTGGTCTTGAACTGGATGAGTCCGGTGCCGGATTTTTTATGGTGATCGATTTCCCGCTCAATCTTGGCAAGGAGCGCCTTTTTTAACTGTTTGGGCGAGGGCAGCAGCTTGGTGTAGCGCCGCATCGGCGTGCAGCCGCTGGTGAGGTAGTTGAACAGCTCGGTGAGGTCGGAGCAGATCTCGGGATCGCAGGTGATGAGGCCGAGATCGACATAGGCCCTGGCTGTCTCCGCGTGATAGTTGCCCGTGCCGATATGGGCGTAGCGCCGCAGCCCGTCGAAATCCTTGCGGATGACGAAGATCAGCTTGGCGTGGGTCTTCATGCCGACAATGCCGTAGGTGACGTGGATGCCCGCCTCTTCGAGAAAGCCGGCCCAGCGGATATTGGCCGATTCGTCGAAGCGGGCCATCAGCTCGACGACCACCGCCACCTGCTTGCCGTTGCGGGCGGCCTCGATCAGGTATTGAATGATTCGCGAGTCCTTGGCGGTGCGGTAGAGGGTCATCTTGATGGCCAGCACCTTCGGGTCTGAGCTTGCCTCCCGCAGGAACCTTTCCACCGAGGTATCGAAGGATTCATAGGGGTGCTGCAGCAGCACATCGCCATGTTCGCGGACGGTATGGAAGATATTGGGGTCGTCGCCCAGCAGTTCCGGGTTGTCCACCGGATAATGGGGAATGAAACGCATCTCCGGCCGGTCGAGAGCGGCAATCTGGAAGAGATCCCGGACCCCGAGAATGCCGTCGACTTCATAGACATCGATTGCCTCATCGACGCCCAGTTCCGCAGCCAGCTTGCCTTTGTGCAGATCGAGCATGCCTTTGCCCACCTCAAGGCGGACGATCTCGGCGAATTTCCGGTCGCGCAGCGCCGACTCGATCATAAGCAGCAGGTCGTTGGCCTGTTCCGCCGATCTCTCGGTGATGGCGTTGCGGGTCACCCGGAAGGTTTCGCAGCTCTCGATCACCATGCCCGGCAGCAGGAGCGGGAGGTTGTTGCCGACCAGGTCCTCCAGCAGGATATACAGGTCCCGCTTGCCAACCTGGACGAATCGAGGCAGGTCTGAACTGGTGGGTATCTTGATCCTGATCAGGTAACTGTGGTCGCTTTCCGGATAGCGGACGCTGACCAGCAGGTTGACCGACAGGTTGGAGATGAAGGGAAAGGGATGAGTGGGGTCCATGCCCTGCGGAGTCAGAAGCGGATAGATATCGTTGCGGAAATAGCCATTGGCTGTTTCCTGTTCTTCCGGAGTCAACTCTTTGTACTGTTTGAGCTCGATGCCTTCTTTTGCGAGCAGCAGCCGCAATTTTTTCTCCAGCAGCTGCTGCTGGTCGACAATCTCGCGGACCACCTCGTGGCAGGCGTCGATCTGCTGCTGGGGCAGGCGGCCGTCCACGGAGAGGCTTTTTACGCTCGCGCCGACCTGCTGTTTCAGGCCGCCGATCCTTTTCATGAAGAATTCATCGAGGTTCGAACCGATAACCGCCAGGAAAAAGACCCGCTCGAGCAGGGGGTTTCGCTCGTCCTGTCCTTCGTGCAGTACCCGTTTATTGAACTCCAGCCAGGTAAGTTCCCGGTTGAGATACCATTCCGAGGACCGCAGGTCGAAGGGAAGTTGGTCGGAAAGTTCTTCTACTGGGGGGGCGGTGGTTTTGGTCGCAAGCTCTGTTTTAAGATTCATAGCAGTTGAATGATTCATGGCAGTTGGGGTATGGTCATTTTTTTCTCTTGGCCAATGGGGCGTCCACTGTCGTTGCCTTTATGGTAGCAGATCCGGTTATGAAAAGATATAGTTTCTGTAATTGGTTACGGCGCTCTTTTCACGAAGAGACAAGGATGGCCGGTCCGCGCATTGACTTCTCGGGGAGGCTGTGTCAGACTTTCTCATGGTTGCGAATAAACAGAAAGTATGAGTCGGGAAGTAAAGGAGTCGGAAAGCAACGGGCGGTGAGGCCTTACCAATCGCCTGCTGCAGACTCTAAAAAATATATAACAGGTCTCGCGTATGGAACCATTTGTTTTCTTTCTTCCCGGCCGTCTCAGCATCCAAAAGCTTTCGCAGTTACTGCCGGTCGAATCGGGCTCCAGGATAAGCGTGGAGAAGGGCGAGGCGGAGGAGGGATTCCTCCTCGATACCTTTGAAAACGATGTTTTTCAGGCTGCAAAGATCCTCCTGCAGACCGGTCAGCTGCTGCTTCTTTTCGATCTGCAGACCGGACAGCTCCATGAGCAGCAGGCGGCAGCCGATTGGAAACTCGCCGGCGACCTGGAAGAGGGACCGGTCTTTCGGCTGCTTGCCGACATTTCGAAGCTGCGGGCCTTTCTCCCCATAGCCAAGGTGAAGGTCAAGCGGGAGAGCGGTCAGCTGCTGGACGATGAAGGCAAGACCCTGGTTCGTTTTCATGCACTCACCGTCAGCCGGGCCCGCAAGGTCGCGGCGATCGGCGGTACCCAGTCCCTGCGCGGCTACACGGAAGCTCATGACGAACTGAAACAGGCCCTCCGAGAATACGGGGCGGTGCCCTGCACCGATACGGTTGAGTTGTACCGGTACCTCGGCATCGAGAGGGAAGAGTATTCGATCAAGCCGGAAATTCCTCTTCAGCCCGAAGCCCCGGTCAAGGAAAGCGGGGTCACCATTATCAAGACCCTGATGGGTCTGGTGCGCTGCAACGAGAAGGGAATCATCGAAGATATCGACAGTGAATTCCTCCACGACTACCGGGTCGGCCTGCGGAAGGTCCGCTCGGTGGTGACGCTCTTATCGGGGATTTTCCGGGAAGAGGACACCGTCCGCCTGAAAACCCAGCTCGGCGAACTGACCAAAAAGACCAACAACTTGAGGGACCTTGATGTCTATCTCCTGGGCAGGGAGGAGTATTTTCAGCTGATCCCGCCGATCACCCATGTGGGCCTGCGGCTCCTGTTCAGCAAACTTGCGGCGGAACGCAAAGAGGAACAGAAGAAGGTCCAGGCCTTCATGAAGAGTCGGGGCTACGCCCGGCAGATCGCCGCGCTGCAGAAGCTGTTCGCCGATTCGGCCAACCTCGGCGATGGCCCCATCGCTCATGAAAAAACGCTGACGCTTGCCTGCCGGCTGATCCTCAAACGATACCGGAAGGTCTGCAAGACCGCCCGCGACATCGATGAGAATACCCCCGACCCGGTCCTGCATCGCCTGCGTATCAACTGCAAGAAGCTTCGCTACCTCATGGAATTTTTCACCCCGCTCTTTCCGGCGGAAGAGATCAGACACCTTATCAAGTCGCTCAAGGTGTTGCAGGACAATCTCGGCAGATTCAACGACTATTCGGTGCAGCAGCGATTTTTGGCCGGCGTGGCGGGCGATCCCAAGCGAGATTTCCAGGTCCTGCAGATCGCTCAGGCGGTAGGAGCCCTGACTGCCATGCTCTACCGGCTGCAGATGGAGGAACGCGGCAAGGTCATGGAAAATTTTGCCCGCTTCGACAGCCCCGAGATCCGGGCGGAATTCCACACACTCTTTCACCCGAAGGAAGACCAGGATGAAGATCATAGCCTGTTACAGCAATAAGGGCGGCGTCGGCAAGACGGCCACCGCCGTCAACCTCGCCTATGTCAGCGCCATGCAGGGCAATCGGACGCTGCTGTGCGACCTCGATCCGCAGGGCGCCTCGGGCTTCTATTTTCGGGTGAAACCCTCCAAAAAGCTGAAGGACGAGGCTTTTTTCAGCGACGCCGGAAGGATTGCCGCCTCCATCCGGGCGAGCGACTACGATAATCTCGATCTCCTGCCGGCCAACCTCACCTATCGCGATTTCGATATCTTCCTGTCCCGTATGAAAAACCGCCGGTCGCGACTGAAAAAGACCTTGGCGGCCATGGGCAGCGATTACCGGGTGATCATCCTCGATTGTCCGCCGAACATCTCGCTGTTGTCGGAAAATGTTTTCAAGGCGGCCGACAGGATCGTGGTGCCGGTCATCCCCACTACGCTTTCGGTGCGGACCCTCGAACAGCTGCATGATTTTTTTCGCGACCAGGAATATCAGACGAAGAAGATCCTGCCGTTCTTCTCGATGGTGCAGCAGAGCAAAAATCTCCACCGCGAGACGATGACCGAATTGCGCAAGAAGTATAAGCGGATGCTGGAAAGCTATATTCCGTTCTCCACCGATGTGGAGAAAATGGGGATTCATCGGGCGCCGCTTCTGACCTTTGCCGCGAAAGATGAGGCGGCCGCAGCCTATCGCAAGATATGGGAGGATATCGAAAAAAAGGCGAAGATTGGGGGCTGAACAATTGTGGGACTGTAGGCGAAAAATCTTTCGCCCATAATCGGAGGGCGAAAGATTTTTCGCCCCTACAGCCCTCAGTGCTCGTGGTTCAGTACCTTATTTTTCTTCTGCAGCCGGGTAGCCATCCAGTACATTATTCCCGCCCCGATAAAACCAAATAGGGGACCGAGGAAAAGCGAGCCGATCAGCCATTCCCAGAACCGTTCATGGATCTCCAGCAGCCACCTTTGCCAGGAAAAATCGAAGAGCAGCTCGCCCTTCCTGAGATAATAGCCGACCTGGATGCAGAGGACCGGGACCACCGGCGGCATGCAGAACTGGCTGGCCGCGACGGCCGCAACCTTATTGACGTGCAGCCTGTGGGCCACATA
>Ga0154407_1222_pt1 | contig 13576 bp, 14 predicted proteins | sample RifGroB2_FD_115911 | JGI IMG/M metagenome (GOLD analysis project Ga0154407, IMG submission 115911) | Desulfobacterales bacterium GWB2_56_26
ACCGCACGCTCCCTGGACCTGCCTTTGGTCTTCACCCATCATACCCTGTATGAGGATTACACCCATTATGTGCCTTTCGATTCCGGCGCCTTTAAACGCTTTGTTATCAGCCTCGCGACCGAATACGCCAACCTCTGCCACCGGGTGATCGCCCCCAGCGCAGGCGTCAAGAGGCTGCTGGCGGCAAGGGGGGTCCAGTCGGCAGTCGATGTGCTGCCGACCGGCATCGACCTCGATTTTTTCCGACTGGGCAACGGCGTCCGGTTTCGCCGGGAGCACGGCCTGCCGGATAACCAGCCTGTTATCGGCCATGTCGGCAGGCTGGCAAGGGAAAAGAATCTGCCGTTTCTGGCCGAAGCGGTGGCCCGTGCCCTGAAAAAGAACCGCGAGGCCTGCTTTCTCGTGGCCGGTTCGGGTGATGCGGAAGAGGAGATGCAGGAGATCTTCGCGAGAATGCACCTTGGCCGCCGGGTCTTCATGGTCGGCAGCCTGACAGGTACGCGGCTCGCCGACTGCTATGCCGCCATCGATCTTTTTGCCTTTTCCTCCTGTTCGGAGACGCAAGGCCTGGTGTTGGCCGAGGCCATGGCCGCCTCCACGCCGGTGGTTGCGCTCAGCGCCACGGGGGTGAATGACGTGCTGCAGGACGGCATAACCGGTTGGATTCTTGGCCCGGAAACCTCCGCCGCCGAATTCGGCGATGCCCTGGCCGCGGCCCTGGCGGACAGAGCGCGTCTGGCAACCTGGAGTAGCAATGCCTCGACTGCCGCGCAGGCGTTGTCGCGGCAAAAAAGTGCAGCAAGGCTTATTGAAATTTATAAGAAGACCATTTCCGGCGCACCGCATAAGACCGCCATCGATATGCTGGACAGCGCCGTTCTGGCCATCAAGGCGGAGTGGGAACTCCTGCAGCAGAAGACTGTCGCCGCCCTCAACTCGTTTGCCGAGGACGAGGAGTAGTGGACGGTCGGCCGGAGTAGGGTGCGCTGTGCGCACCAGGAAAAAAAACAAGAGGTGCGCACAGCGCACCCTACGGAGACCTCCAAAAAAATTACCAGGGAATCGGCTGATGTTCGCGGAAGAAACCGCCGGTGGGGCCGTCGTCCGGCAGGGTGGCCAGCCAGACCGGCGTCTCCGCGGCCTCTTCGGGCAGGATGGGGGCTCGCGGTCCACCGAGGTCGGTGCGGACCCAGCCGGGACAGACGGCGTTGACCAGGATGTTGCTGTCGCGCAGTTCCTGGGCCAACAGCGCAGTAATGCCGTTCAGCATGATTTTCGACAGCCGGTAGGCCGGCGACATCAGTTCTTTGTACTTCGAATCCGGATTGGCGATTTCGGCCAGCGCCCCGAGGGTGCTGGAGAGGTTGACGATCCGGCCGTAGTTGTGCCGCTGCATGAGCGGCACACAGCCCTGGCTGAGCAGCAGCGGCCCGAAGGTATTGATTTCCAGGGTCTTCTGCAGCAGGCCGAGAGGCAACTCCAGGATGCCCGTTTCCGCATCGATCATGATCCCGGCATTATTGACCAGGACGTCCAGTCGGCCGAAGATGTCGTCGATTCTGCCGAGGGCGGCAATAATAGAGGTGGCATTGCTGACATCGAGCAGGGTGAAGTGCGCGTCAAGGCCGTTGTCGGTCAGCCGTTTCTCGGCTTCTTTGCCGTTTTTTTCGTCGCGGACGCCGATGATGACCGTGAGCCCCAGGCGGGCGAGGCGACTGGCGATTGCCAGGCCGATGCCCCGGTTGGCACCGGTCACCAGGGCGACGCGCTTGGTCGTTGCATGCATGTTTCCTCCTTCAGCCGCCCAGGACAATCTCATCCAGGGCGCTGTCGATTTCGCCGTAGGTGAACAGGAAATCGGTCTTCTGCAGCACCGCCGGCTGAACCCGCTGACTGCAGGTCAGTGCCTGGCCGAATTCGCCCAGCACATTCTTCATCACAAACCCGGGCACCGACAGCATCGCCGGCCGTTTGAGCCTCCGTGCCAGTCGTTCGGTCAGATCCTGGTTGCGGACCGGATGCGGCGCACACCAATTGACGGGCCCGGCAATCTCCGGACGGTCGAGGACGAAGAGATAGGCGTCGATCAGGTCGTCCAGGTGGATCCAGGGAAACCACTGGCGGCCGGTGCTTAGCCGGCCTCCGAGGCAGAGCTTGAAGGCCGGGATCATAGTGGTCATGGCGCCGCCGCTGCGGTGGAGGACGATGGCAAACCGCGTCAGCACCACCCGGGTTCGCGCCGATTGCGCCTGCAGCGCCTCACGTTCCCAGTCCTGGGCGAGCCTGGCCAGAAAATCGTGGCCGGGCGGCTCCGATTCGGTGAGGACATCCTCGCCGCGCTCGCCGTAGTAGCCGACCGCGGAAGTGCTGAAGAAAACGGTGTTGCCCGATCCGCCGGCCAGGGCTTCGGCAATATGGCGAGTGGTCAAGATGCGGCTGTCGTAGATCTGCCGCTTGGTCTTCTCCGTCCACAGGGTAAAAATCGACTTGCCGGCCAGGTTGACGACCGTGTCGTGTTCGGCCAACCGTTTCTGCCAGTCCCCGGCGACGGTCGTGTCCGCCGCGAGATACTTGAAATTCGGATGATTGATTATCCCGCTCGGGTTTTTGCTCCGGCCGACGGCGGTGACGCGATGGCCGAGTTCCAGCAGTGTCGATGAGAGATGGCGGCCGACAAAACCCAGTCCGCCGGTGATGAAAACATTCATGCCTTCTCCTTGATTGTCATTTAAAAATAATCGTTATTCCGGTTCGTGCCGCCTTTTTTTATTATGCCGCTGTTCCGGAAAATTGCAAATCGGCTTGTCAGGCCTGACCACTTCCTACCAGGCGAGATGGGTCAAAGCCAGAAGCAGGAGGATGCCAGGGTAATAACTGGCCCGGTTGAACAGGGCCGAGGCATCCGCCCGGGCCCAGGTCCGGAAGAGACGCAGCGCCGGCAGGATGAGCAGATAGACACCGGCGAATAGAACGGCCGCATAGAGGGGCAGGGCCATATGCAGCGGCGCGGTCCGGAACAGCACCGCACTCAGTCCAAGACTTGCCCCAAGGGTGGCAAGGACAATGCGGCTGGCCGAGTTTGGCCCAAGGGTCGCAGGTGTTGTTTTCGCTTTGAGCGAGATATCCTCCTGCAGGTCGTGCCAGTCGGCCGGGACATTCTGCCCGCCGATTTCCCAGAAAAACAGCCAGAGAAAGAGCAGCAGCAAAAGAGCAGGGTCCGGGGCGGCATCGACCGCAAAGACAGCCGCTAGGCCGCCCAGGGTTTTGACGATGCCGCTGACCAGGGTTCGCAGGGGGCTGACCTGGAACATCAGACAGTAAAGGGTTTCCAGGATACAGCCGACCACAAGGATCAAGGCGCAGACCGGGTTGAGCAGCCAGGCGGTCCCCAGGGAAACCATCCCCCAGCCGCTGGCCCAGGCCACCGCTTCCGGCATCGATAACAGACCGTGGGCCAGGGGATGGCGGATAAAAGCGCCGTCGAGATAACCGGAATCCCGGAAGGAGTTCGCCTGAGCGATCTTTTCTCGGTCGTTTTCATAATCGACGATATCGTTCAAGGCGTAGACTGCCGTATATCCGGCAAAAGCGGCGATCATGCCCAGGACCATGATCCGCGGATCCGGCGGATGCCCCAACCACAGCAGGGCTGCCAGCAAGGGGGTGCACATGTCGAGCAGCCCGTGAGGGGTCCGGGACAACGCCAGGAACATCTTTACTCTGCTCATACTGAGAGCGATTGCATTCATTTTTCCCTCCGCTAATGGATCGTTATCCCCATTTCGGCCGCCATCCATGAACGGCAGCGGTTATCTTGCCGGACGATTCCTGCAAAATAAGATTGGATCCGGTCCGGCGGGACCGCAAACATGGCGGGTTGGCAAGGATATGGTTCAACCGGCCGTGGGGCTCTATGATGATGATTGCTCTATTTGTTTAAAAGGCTGCGACCCAGTCGAAATACGCAAAATATGTGCCATATTCTTGAAGACTTGTACCGCAGGGTGCGGCGAACGGGGATGAGATCCTCGCCGCAGAAGGCCGCAGGAACATTTTGGCATAGTTATTGTAACCCAGTTTTTTAACCCATTGAGAAGGGTTTACGGGCGGAACAAACAATACGCCGTTGTCAAAAAACAACATGGCCAGGTTGTTTCGTGACGGTTCCTCAACTTCAAAAATGGAGGACATCTTATGTCATCAATAGCCAAAATAATCGAATTGAGTGCAGACTCGGAGAAAGGGTTCGATGATGCCCTGCATACAGGAATAATACGAGCCAATGAAACCCTCCGGAATGTCCGCAGTGTCTGGGTTAAGGACCATGAGGTGCTTGTCGAACAGGGAAGACCCAAGGTTTTCCGGCTGCATCTCAAGGTAACCTTCCTGGTTGAGTAGAGTAGATGAAATTCTTTTTGAACATGACCTGCGATCATCTGTCCGGCGGTTTTCATGGCAATGCCGGCAATGATCGCCAGGCAGGTTCCAAAGAAATTCTGGGGTACCCCTTTTTCCTGCCGACCTCCTGACCAAGAGGCTGATCGGCAGGCCTTCATGGTCCTGTCGTGCGGGACCTGCAGAGAGGAAATCGATCGAATATGGATAAAATCGTGAAACCGGAGATCGAATCTCTTGTTCGGATCCAGGCATGGCCGGCTATCTCCATGTATATGCCGGTGAGCCGCATTGGCGACCCGCAGGATCCCCTCCGGTATAAAAACTTCGTTACCCAGGTGGAAGCAAGACTGATCGACGAGGGCATGCGAACCACGGAAGCCCGCAATTTGCTTGAGTCGGAATTGGATCTGGTAAAAGACACCGGTTTCTGGAAACAACTTGGGGCAGACGGGCTGGCGGTTTTTCGTTCCGCCGAAGCACTGTTCCGCTATCCGCTGCCGGTTCCCTTCAGCGAATTGGTCATGGTGGGGCGGCGTTTTCATATCCGCCCGCTGCTGCCGCTCTTGGCCGAGCGGCGGTATACTGTTCTCGCTCTCAGTCGCAATCGACTCCAGCTTTTTGAGGGAGACCGGTACCGGTTCAGGGAAATCGAGTTGCCGGAAGGAACGCCGACCAGCCTGGATGATGCCCTGCAGTATGAGCGGGAGCGGTCGCTGCAATATCATTCGAAAACCACTTCCGCCGGCACTGCCGGCGGCAAGAGGGCAGCCATGTTCCACGGCCACGGGGCGGGAGTCGACGACCAGGATGAAAATCTTGAGCGGTATTATCAGCTTGTCGACCGTTGCCTCTTCCCTTTGCTGGAAGACCCCGGTTGTCCCGTGATACTTGCCGGGACCGAGGAGCAGCATGCCGTCTACCGACGCATCACCCGCAGCCGTACTATTCTGCCGCAGGGCATCGCCGGCAATGTCGGTGAATTTTCGACGGATACCCTTTGCGGCAAGGCCCGGGAAATCGCCGATGAATACTACAGAAGAGATGAGAGCGAGGCTGTGGCCGATTACCTGGATAACATTGGGGGCAGCAAAGTGGCGGGCGATCTGCCGTCGGTGTTGGTGGCCGCCTATGACGGCCGGGTGGAAAATCTTTTCGTGGCGGAAAATGAACGGATCTTCGGCCTCTTCGATTCCGACCGACGGGAGGTGGCCGTCAAGGGCCGGGACAACGGCAAGCCGAGCGAGTTGCTTGAACTGCTTGATGAGGCCGTATACTGGACCTTGCAGCAAAAAGGTACGGTCTATGTCCGCAGGCTCCAGGAGATGCCCGTCGACACTGTGATCTGCGCCCGGTTGCGGTATTGAGCCGCCTGCTCGACGTTGCAAATAGGCGCAAGATGAAAAACCTGATGCAATCCTGAACCTTCTCGTATCCTCTGATCTTGCGGTCAATGGTTGCCGGATAAGTGCAGGGTGGCCTGGATTTTGCTGCAGCCACTGCTCAGGACACGACCCAGGCTCTTCCGATTCCCGATCATCCGCAAGAAGGGATACCACCATGCGTTATATCACCAATATTTTCTTGAAGGGCCTGGGAGCCGCCTTACCTATTGCGTTGACCCTGTATCTGGTCTTCTGGCTCGGCAGCCTGCTGGAGAACTCCCTCCGCCCGGCCATCGAGCTGGCCTTGTCGAAGGAAGGATATGTTCCCGGCATGGGCTTCATCGCCGGGCTGGTTCTGATCTTTCTCTTCGGTCTGCTCATCGAGGCCTGGGTGGTCCGCCGGGTGCTCCAGATGGCCGAGGATCTGCTGAGCAGAATTCCCCTGATCAAGACGATCTACGGCGGCCTGCGCGATTTCATGGACTATCTTGCCAAGACGCAAAAGAGCAAGGAATTGAAAAAAGTCGTCTCCGTCTCCATCGCCGGTACCCAGTTGATCGGTTTTCTCACCGGCGAAACCAGCGAATTCCTGCCGGGAGAAAAATCCCTGCAGGGCCTCGTTTCGGTGTATCTGCCGATGAGTTACCAGATTGGCGGCTTTACCGTCTACGTGTCCAGGGATGTCATTTCCCCTATGGACCTACCCGTCGAAGACGCCATGCGCCTGGTCCTTACGGCCGGACTGTCGTCGAGTTCCACTCAGCCGGAAAAATAACCGAGGCGGAGGGAGGTTCGGCCCTCTCGTCGGTGCCCGTGAGCGTGGATGTCCTGCCTGGCCTGACAATTTTTCGGGCTAATATGAGATAATTGCCTGGCACAAAAATTGCTCAACATTTTGCTGTTCGAGAATTGACTGCGAAGAAATTTTCAATCTGTAAAATTCAGCAAATGGGTGACGAATGAGACGCGATGATCGCCTTCTGCCGGTGACTGAATATGTCTTGCCCGAGAACGTGGGGGGCTGCCATGCGGACGCTTGAGCAGCAGTTCACCATCCACCACGCCTTCCCGGTCTACTTCAGCAGAAATGTCCTGCGGGCGGAGGACCCGTTACTGGCCGCGCTACTTTTGCGGGGGGGGAGAAAAAGCCATAAAGTACTGTGCTTCGTCGATTCCGGAGTCCTGGCCAGTTATCCCACCCTCGGCCGCCAGATCGAACGGTACGCCGAGGTGCACCGGAATTTCATGGAGCTGTGCGGACCGGTGCTGCCTGTTGCCGGCGGGGAGAAGTGCAAGTCGGAACCTCACGTGGTCGAGTCCATCCTCAAGCAGATCCAGGAGTATCATCTGTGCCGGCATTCCTTTGTCCTCGCCATCGGCGGCGGGGCCGTCCTCGATGCCGTCGGCTACGGGGCGGCGGTGGCCCACCGGGGGCTGCGGCTGATCCGCATGCCGACCACGGTCCTGGGGCAGAACGATGCCGGGGTGGGGGTCAAGAACGGCGTTAACGCCTTCGGCCGGAAAAACTTCGTCGGCACCTTCGCGCCGCCCTTTGCCGTCATCAACGACTTCGACTTCCTCGATACCCTGCCGCCTCAGGACCTGCGGGCCGGGATGGCGGAAGCGGTGAAGGTGGCCCTGATCCTGGACCGGCAGTTTTTCAACTATCTGTTCAATCAGCGCTTCGATCTCGCCGCCTTCCGGCGCCAGCCGATGGAAGAAATGATCGTCCGCTGCGCCGCCCTGCATATGAACCATATCGGTACCGGCGGCGACCCCTTCGAGACGGGTTCGGCCCGGCCGCTTGATTTCGGCCACTGGTCGGCCCACAAGCTGGAAGAGATCACCTGCGGCCTGGTCAGTCACGGCGAGGCGGTGGCGATCGGCATCGCCCTCGACAGTCTCTACTCCTATCATCTTCAAATGATCGGGGAGAGTGAGTTGCACCGGATCTTTATGCTGCTTGCCGATCTGGGGCTGCCGTTGTACCACCCGGCCCTCGCCGTGCTCGATATCGGCTGCGCGCTCGGCGAATTCCGCGAGCATCTGGGCGGGGAACCGGCGATAACGCTCTTGACCGGGATCGGCCGGAAAAAGGAGGTGGATCGGATCGATACGACCCTGATGGCCCGCTGTGTAGAGGAGCTGCGGCAGCATGTAGGCGCGAAAAATTTTTCGCCCTCGGCAGACCGGGAAACCGCTAGGACTGTCCCTGTCTACGGTGAACTCAATTGACGGCCGGAGTACCGCTCACTTACTGCACCAACATCCATCCCGGCGAAACCTGGTCGGAGATTTTTGCCGCAATTCGCCTCCATGCGCCGGCGGTGAAGGCCCGGGTGTCGCCGGATCGGCCCTTCCCCATAGGCTTGCGGTTGTCCGGCCGGGCTGCCCGGGAGATAAGCGCTGCCGATGGTCTCGAATTCCGCCGCTGGTGCCGGGAAGGCGGCTTCTATGTGGCGACAATCAACGGTTTTCCCTACGGCGCATTTCATAACCAGCCCATCAAGCAGGAAGTCTATCTGCCCGACTGGCGGTTTGCCGAGCGGCTCGACTATACCAAAAGGTTGATCGATCTTCTTGCCCTGTGGCTGCCGGAGGGGATAACCGGCTCCATCTCCACCGTGCCGGTCGGTTTTCGCTCCGCCATCGGTCCGGGAGATTTTCCCTGGGTGCGAAAACGCCTGGTCGCCGCCCTCGAGTACCTGGATCGGCTGGCCCGCAGGACCGGCAAGGAGATCCTGCTGGCCATCGAGCCGGAGCCCGGCTGTGTGGTGGAGACCACCGGCGATGTCGTCGAACTTTTCGATCGCCTGGCTTTGCCGGCGGAGCTGCGTTCGCACCTGGCGGTCTGCTACGACTGCTGCCATCAGGCCCTGCAGTTCGAGGAGCCGGCTGCATCCCTGCAGCTGCTCGCCGACCACGATATCGCCATCGGCCATGTCCAGGTCTCTTCGGCCCTGCGGCTCACCGACCCGCGGATCGGTCTGCTCGGCCGTTTCCGGGAGCCGTGCTATTTGCATCAGACCGTGGGCAGGATGGCCGACGGCAGTCTGCTGCGCTACGACGACCTTGACGGGGCGATTGGTGCGGCGCCCGCCGGGATCGAGGAGTGGCGCGTCCATTACCATGTGCCGGTGTTCCTCACGGAAACCAGGGAATGCACTACCACGCGCTTTTTCCTGGAAGAGATCCTGCCGCTTCTGGCGGCAAAAAAAGAAATAAAGCTGGAAGTCGAAACCTATACCTGGTCCATCCTTCCCCCCGAACTGCAGGGCGGTACGGTTACCGACTGCCTGATCCGGGAAATCGAATGGGTGGCCGAAACCGTCGAAAAATCTATGGAAAAGACGTCATGAAAGACACCGCCGTGCGGACTATGTTTGAAACCATCGCGCCGAGCTACGATTTTCAGAACAGTTTTCTGTCGCTCCGCAGGGATGTCTACTGGCGGCGGGCCCTGGCCGAGAGCCTTGTCCTTACCCGCGGCGACACCGTTCTCGATGTGGCCGTCGGCACCGCGGAAACCGCTCTCGCCATCGGTGAAAGACACCCGGGGGTGCGGGTGGTGGGTGTCGATTTCTCCCCGGCCATGCTGGCCGTGGGCCGAAAAAAGATCGCCGGCCGCAGGAGCGGGACAAATATCCGTCTCACGGCGGGCGACGGCAGGTGGCTGCCGATCCGTAGCGGCTCGGTGGCAGCCGTGACCATCTCTTTCGGCATCCGCAATATCAATGAGCGTTCCGTCGCCCTGGCCGAATTCCACCGGGTGTTGCAGCCGGGCGGCAGGCTCCTGGTCATGGAATTTTCCTATCCGGACCAGCCGCTGCTCTATCGGCTGTACCGGTTCTATTTCGACCACATCCTGCCGCCGGTGGGCAACCTGCTGTCCCGCACCGATTATGCTTACAGCTACCTGGCCGAATCGGTTGAGGATTTTCCCCGCGACGCTAACTTTGTCGCCGAGATCGCGGCCGCGGGTTTCACAGATGTCAGCGTTAAAAAACTCACCTTCGGCATTTCCAAGATCTTTGCGGGAAGAAAGAAACAAGGGGTGGCAATATGAAAGTGAACTGGCCGGAACGAGTCTGGGTGAACAGTCCGGTGCGGCGGTATGTCCAGCGGCAGGAAAGCCTCTTTTTCAGCAGGGCGGGCAAGCTCGCCCCCGGCGGCAAATGCCTGGAAATCGGCTGCGGCTGCGGCGCAGGCGCCCGGCTGATCGGCCGGTATTTCGCCCCGACCGAGATCCATGCCCTGGATCTCGACGTGGAGATGCTGCATGCCGCGAGGAAGAACGGGGCGCGTTGGAACGGCCTGCCCCTGCAGCTTCTCGCCGCCGATGCCCAGGAACTGCCCTATCCCGACGGCACCTTCGATGCGGTGTTCAACTTCGGCATCATTCATCACCTGGAGAACTGGCGCAAGGGGGTGACCGAAATCGTCCGGGTCCTGAAAGACGACGGAGTGTTTTTCTTTGAGGAAATCTATCCGCCCCTCTACGCCAATCCGCTGTTTCGCCGGATCCTCGACCATCCGCGGGAAGATCGTTTCGACGGCCCCGACTTCCGGGCGGCCCTGGCCGCGGCGGGGCTGCGGCTGCTGGACGGGTATAAGGAGTCGCGGTTTGCGATACTTGGGATTGCGGTGGTAGGGGCGAAAAATTTTTCGCCCCTACAGTGAAACCATAGGGAGTGACAACCATGGAACTGTTTCAGGATCAGGTGCTTCTTTCCCGCATCCATTTTGCCTTTACCGCAATTTTCCACATCTTATTTCCGGTGCTGACCATCGGTCTCAGCATCTTTCTGGTGGGGGTTGAGGCGAAGTGGCTGTTGACCGGCCAGGAGCGCTACTATCAACATGCCAGGTTCTGGATGCGCCTTTTTCTGCTCAATTTCGCCGTGGGCGTGGTCAGCGGCATCCCCATGGAATTTCAGTTCGGCACCAACTGGAGCGCCTTTTCCAGGGCTGGCGGCGACATCTTCGGCCATCTCCTCGGCTTCGAGGCCTCCATGGCCTTCATGCTGGAGGCCGCCTTCCTGGGCATCATGGCCTTCGGCTGGAAGCGGGTGTCGCCGGGCATGCATTTCTTTGCCACCTGCATGGTCGCCTTCGGCGGGTCGCTGTCCGCCTTCTGGATCATGGCCGCCAATTCCTGGATGCAGACCCCGGTAGGCGGCGAGTTCGTCGGCAACCGGTTTATCCTGACCGACGCCTTTGCCGCCATCTGGAACCCGGACGCCTTCTGGGGGATCACCCACATGTGGCTCGCCTGCCTGGAGATCTCCCTCTTCGTCATCGGCGGCATCAGCGCCTGGTATCTGCTGCGTGGCCGTGACACCGAGTTCTTCCTCGTCTCGTTCAAGGCCATGGTGGTTGCGGCGATTGTGGTGACGCTGCTCCAGATGGCGACCGGCGACGGGGCGGGCAAGTCGATCTTCAAGGCCCAGCCGGCCAAGCTGGCGGGGATTGAAGCCCACTGGCAGACCAATCCCGAAGGCGAAGGCGCCCCCTGGAAGATCCTCGCCTGGCCGGATAAGCAGCTGCAGGCCAACGTCTGGGAGATCGAGGTGCCGAACGTCCTCAGTCTCCTCGCCACCTATTCGAAGACCGGAACGGTCACAGGCCTTAAAGAGTTTCCAGTGGCTGACCAGCCGCCCCTCTTACTGCCGTTCTATTCCTTCCGGCTCATGGTGCTGATCGGCCTTTTGTTGGCGGGGCTGATGGTCTGGTCCCTGTGGGCCTGGAAGAAAGGGGAACTGGTGCCGGAGCGGGTCGGCAGGCAAAAACGGCTGCTCTACGCCTGGATGGCGGCGATTCCTTTAAGTTATCTCGCCATGGAAACCGGCTGGATTGTCCGGGAGGTGGGCAGGCAGCCCTGGGTGATCCAGGGAGTGTTGCGGACCGAGGAAGGGGTGAGCAGGCTCCCGGCCGAGTCGGTGACGGGCTCTCTGATCGGCTTTGTGGCCATTTATACCCTGCTCCTCATCCTCTTTCTACTTTTTGCCCGGCGCATCCTGCAAAAAGGACCGAATCTCGTCGACTCGCCCGTGGAGAAAGGCAAATCCCATCGGGATATCAACCGGTTTCTGGCCAAAAAACATATCACCAGGTATTAACGAGATGGATGCGATAAATGCAAATCTGCCCACGATCTGGCTGTTTCTCGTCGGATTTTTCCTGCTCTACTATGTGGTAACCGACGGCGCGGACCTCGGCGTCGGCATGCTGACCCTTGTTACCCGCAACAGCGAGGAGAAGAAGGTCATGATGGATTCCATCCACTCCATCTGGCACGGCAATCAGACCTGGATCGTCATTCTGGGCGGGATGCTGTTCGGTGCCTTTCCGCTCTTTTATTCCATTGTGCTTTCGGCCCTGTACATTCCCTTCATCGTCATGTTGTTCGGCTTCATCTTCCGGGGCGTAGCCTTCGAGTTCTATGACAACGCCGAATGGAAGCCGGTCTGGCTGGTCTCCTTCGGCGTCGGCAGCCTGCTCGCCACCCTCGGCCAGGGCTTCGCCCTGGGCGGCCTTCTGGGTGGCATTTCGGTTCAGTCGGATAGCTTCGCCGGGCATCCTGATGACTGGCTGAACGGCTATTCGGCCATCGCTGCGGCGGGCGTGGTTGCAGGCTACATCATGCTCGGGGCCGCATATCTCGTGGCCCGGACCGAAGGTCCATTGCAGGAGCGAAGTTTTCGCCTGGCCTCCGCAGCAGGTTTTGCCACCGCCCTGATCTCCGCTGTGATCTACTTCGCTACAAGTCTCCTCCATCCATCCATGGCGGGCAAATGGCTGTTCCGGGGAGAGTCGGTCTGGCCCTCCCTTTTTCTCTATTTCTTCCTTTTCCTCACTCTTGGCGCCTTTGCCATGTATTTCCGGAGCCTGCTGCGCAAACGGCAGCTTGCCCCGCTCGTCTGGAACTGGCTGGTCGTCATTTTTTCCTTCACCGGCCTGTCCATCGGGCTCTACCCGGCCATGATCCCAAGCGTCGGGGCCGCCGCCCTGACCGTGGAAGAGGTCGCCGCCAGTCCCACCACCCTCCGCTTCATGCTGGTGGTGACGCTCATCCTGCTGCCGATTATCCTCACCTACACCAGCTACAGCTACTGGATCTTCCGCGGCAAGATCACGAGGGATGAAGGCTACGAGAACAGATAAGCGGAATTTTCCGCATAGATTTTCCGGAAATCGGGAAAATCCTGACTGTTTCTAGGGTGAGCAATGAATCCGCTCGTGCCGGACAGCTTGTCCTGTTTCAGAAGACAGAAAGCCAAATGTCGCCTTCGGCGACCATACCGTCTGTCCTCTGTCCTCTGTCCTCTGCCACTCACATCATCCGGTAATTCAGGTGCCACATGATCCACAGCGTCCCGCCGACGAAGAGCACGATGATCATGACGGTGAAAATCAAGGCCAGCAGGTTCCAGCGCGAATCCGACGAGGTGTCGAGGTGGAGGAAGTAGTGCAGATGCACCAGGATCTGGATGATCGCAGCACTGAAGATGATGGTGAGGACGGCCGCATACGACATCCCCCCGCTCATCACCGCGCCGAAGGCCACCAGGGTCAGGATGACCGAAAGAATGAAGCCGGTGGTGTAGGATTTCAAGTTTCCATGGCTTGCCCCGGTGCTGTCGACAGTCTCTTTCATGGCAGGACCCCCAGCAGATAGACGATGGTAAAGACCCCCACCCAGACGATATCGAGGAAATGCCAGAACATGCTGAGCCGCATCAGGCGGGCCCGGACCGGTATCGTCAAGCCCTTGACCACGATCTGGCTCATCATGA
>Ga0154407_1165_pt2 | contig 13347 bp, 17 predicted proteins | sample RifGroB2_FD_115911 | JGI IMG/M metagenome (GOLD analysis project Ga0154407, IMG submission 115911) | Desulfobacterales bacterium GWB2_56_26
AGGCGAGTGTCCTGGAGTGCTACAGGACACTCGCCGCCAAGGTGGATGCCGTCTATATCGCCCGCCATCCCGGCGTTACCCTGACCTCACTTGCCGAGATCCTCGCCCCCCTCATCGACAACAAGATTCCCACCTTCGCCCAGACGTCGGACGAGGTCAGCCATGGGGTGCTGCTCAGTATTTCGCTCGCCGATTTCAGTTATGTCGGCGATTTCTATGCGGCGACCATCGCCAAGATCTTCAACGGCGCAACGCCGCGCAATCTGAGCCAGATATTTCAAAATCCGCCGAAAATCGCCATCAACCTCAAAACCGCCCAACGGATCGGCTACGACCCTTCCGTTGATATCGTAGGTGCCGCCGACGAAATCTTTACCGAAATCGCCGGACCCGAAGCAAAAAGTAAGGAGGGGTTGCCATGATCCAGTCACTTTTCGATCAATCCGGGATTCCTGAAGGTAAAGCCATGCTGGCCCATGTCCGGCTCCGGGGCCTGCACCAGCGTACCGGTCTGGCGTACGATGTGCTCGCCGATCAGGTTCTGAACGGCCTGCTCTCCTGCAAGCCGAGTCTGCTGTTGATCCCCGTCTTTACCGTTCACAGCTTCATGGCCATCCGGATCTTTCATGTCGCCTATGCCCGCTCCGAAGTCGGCAGGTTTTCGGAAGAGATGCGGCACCGCGGCTTTCCCCGAACCCCCGATCCCATGTACAGCATGCTCGACGTCCTGGGCAAGCTGCCGCAGGGATTGAATTATATGCAAACCTTCGGCCCCGGGACCCTCTTCGACTATTTCCGGCAGCTGGACGGCATCATCGTCAACATCGACATGCCGGCCTTTTACGCCGCACCGGTGCATAACGTCGAACTCGAACACAACGTGCCCTACCGGTTCAACATGATCTTTGACGGCCATCTCCAGGAAAAAGACGAGCCGTGGACCAGGATCAGCTATTCCGCCTACGTCCGCAGGGTCAGCAGCTACGGGACCGGCGCCTATCCGCCCTACAACCAGCAGCGGCGTCTCGTCTATCTGCGCGGCCAGGGCGTCCTCAACGAAAGCCGGACGAAGAGCGGCCAGCTCGCCTGGGCGCCACTCTCCTCCTTCTGTTCGGCGATCGGCGCAGCGCTCGGCAAGGATAAGAATTTTCTCGTCGATCAACCGGGGAGATGAAGGGGTTGCTCGATGCGCAGCTTTGTGATCGCCATGATGACGTACCATGGGCGAGCGCAAGGATCGATCTTCAGAGCAGTCATCTTAAAAAACCGGCACCAGAGAATAGTCCTTTTGCTGATATCCCAGAGAAGCAATCCAGCCGTTATCGACTTGCTTAATTTCCGGCGCGATCGATCCGGGGTCTAACTTGAAGAAGCTAACGGCAAAAAGGCAAACTTCGAGTCGAACGCCGTCCTTGGACATAGCAGAAATGATACCATCGAATTCTTCGAGCTGCTTTTTCTCATCCGGGGAAAACTTTTCCCGGTTGTTTGACAGCAGCATGACCGACGGCCCCATGAAGACCACGACAAAGTCGGGTTTCTGTGAGACGGCCTTCAGCGCCTGGTCCTTGAATGTATCGTGAACCAGCTTCAGGTGGACCAGTGCATTCTCTGGTTTCCCGTCCCGGAAATCGAAGACCGTATTGACCGACTTGACACCTTTCAGGGCTTCGTACTCCCTGGCATTGGCGGAATCAATGGAAAATCCTGCCGGAGATAAGAAAAAACAAGCGGCCATTACAGCCATTGCCATGGATATCACACGCCTTTTCATAACAAACCTCCTCTGTTTCAGTGACACGTTTCGAGAGCGAGATCAATTGAGCGTCGCCAATGCCTTGCCCAGTCGCTCCCGTTGATCGGATGTTGCAACTATCTCAAGCATCTTCCGGTATCGCGGATGTTCGACGCCTGAGAAGATGTACTGCCAGCGGTAGGCTTTCAGGAATCCATCCTTGAGACGCCGGGATTCGGTTTCGGTAAAGGAACGACCGGAGGCCTTGAGAAAATATTCGACATCCACGGCGCTTTGGCCCTGGAGGATCCCATCCACATCCGCGACGATGCCGATCAATTCATCCACCGCCCGATCACGTTCCTCGTTTGACATTTTGTTGGTTTCCCGCTCCCATTCCAACTCATCGATCATGGCGTGAGAAGTTTCCTCTTTCCAGTGGAACAAAAAGATGTCCTTGAACAATTCGGACAGGTTTTCGTTGGGGGCGATGCTCTGTTTGTAATGCTCCTGCGTGAAAAGTTCGATCTCCAGAATGAGTCCCATCACCGCCCAGGTGGAATTTTTTAAAACGGCTTCCGCCACCGCATCCGGATCGGGGAGGAAGACATACCCCTCCGGCATCCCCTTCGCCAACATCGGTTCGATGCGACGAAACAATATCTGATGTTTCAGTTCTTCGTCGGCAAAACGAACGAGAGATTCAAGGGCGATTTGGCTACCGAGCCAATGATCGCGGGTGCAATCGAGCAATTTTGCCGTGATGAACCGTTCCACGAACCCAAACATATTGGCATAGGTCCGGCCCTGAATCTGGCTGATAAACCGCTGGTCGTCATCGGACAAAAAATCGAACTCGTCGATCTTCGTCAGCCCATCCGGCAGGAATTTTTGGGAAAAATCGAAGGACCGGCCTCGCAGTACGTCTTTATCGATATCCCATCGAACCCGCTTCGAGACCTCGATACATTTGGCATAATTGTCCTCATTGACTTGCTGTGGCGATGGCTGCATCGTGTCCTCCTTTTGAACTGGTGTGATTAAGCGGGCTGCCTCACCTCTCGGAGGAAAGTCTTCCGGATAAATCCTCAACAGTTGGAGGCCCTGCAGGTGGCCCGTAGTATTTTAACGCATGCTTTTGCCGCGCGAACGGAGAATGGTGAGTTGCAGGCCTCGAAGAGAAGGAATAACGATACGATAACATGTATCACTGCAGGCGCAAGTAGTTGTCAGGCAAATATCATGAGTGACGCCAGTTCAAGGCAGCAATAAGGCCTGACGATCAATCACGGAGATGAAGACGCAGCCGGAGAGTGAGCTGGAAGGCCAGGGTCAGCATAAAAAACGATGCCGATCAAGTGTCTTGTTCTCATCATTTCTTTCGCTTACCTGTCGTTTTCTTGAAAAATCGGCTTCAATACGTTACCTATAGCACAAGACCGGTATTGCATCCAGTAATGCAGAGAGGAGATCCGCATGTATCGACCAGCAGTTTGGCTTGTTATTTTTCTGTTCGTTGGGCTGTCCTGCGGCTGCGGGAAAAAGGAAAAGGCCTTTTTACCGCCGCAGCCGGCCGGCATGGCCATCGTCACCGTTGCCGACGAGGAACGGCAGAGACTCTCCCCCGACGACGGGGTAGTCCTTCAGCAGGTTACGAACTGGCTCGACCGGGACATCAGCCGCCGCCTGCGCGACCGGGGTTTTGAGATTGCTCTTTTGCCCGATATGAAAAGCTACAAGAGCACCATGGGCCCGCTCCTGATCATTCATATCGATTCCTTCGAGCCAGGGCTCGCCGCCAACCTGCCGCAACGCGAGGCAAGCGGGCTCCCTTCCGCGCTCATTGTCAACTACCGGCTTCTCGACGAACGCGGCGCGCTGCTCGATCAATGGCAGGACGGGGCCGAGTCGATCAAAGGCGGCACCTACTGCGCCCGCACCCTGAACCGCCGGGCGATCGAGAGAATCGCCGCCGCCTTCCGGGAAAACTGAGCCCCGACAACATTATGAGCAAGTTACGGTCATTTCGAGTGATCAACGGCAGGACGCTGTTCAAGTGCCATTCCTGCAAGAGCACCAGGATGTACACCATCCCCCCGGGCGTTCGCACCCGGAGCCTGCGCTGTTCCAAATGCGGCGAAACGACGCGCTGTACCTTCAACCGGCGGGTGGTGGAACGGGAGCAGCAGAGCGGCAAGGTCCTGCTCTTCTGCGACGACGGCAAGGAAATCGAGGTAAATCTGTTCGATATCTCTATGGATGGATTGGGTTTCGAAGTACCGATCCGAGATGTAATGAGAATTGCGGTGGGCAGGTACGTCTCTTTCAAATGCCCATGGAACCCGCAGCTGCTCAGCCAGGGGCGCTACATCATCCGGTCGATCAGGGGCCAGAGGGTCGGGGCGGAACGGGTCTGAGGTCAAAGACCTTAACTTGATGCGAAGGTTAGAAAATTTAAAGTTAAACTGGAGTGAGTTTTTTTTCACCCACTGTTCAATTTTAAAATAATTCTTTGCATTATTAGCCGATGCAGGTATAGTATCAGTTAATAATGAGTCCTATTTCTAAAACCCAATCATGCGCATTAGAGGAGGATTCAAGATGCCCCAAGCACTCATCGTCTATTCGACGCGTACCGGTGAGACCAGAAAAATTGCTGAGCTTATTGCAGAGGGTTTACGCTTTTCAGCTGTAAATGCGACGATTAAGGATGTTACGGAGATCAAACGGGAGGCTGATCTGGAGGGTTTTGATATCTATGCATTCGGCTCTTCCACCTATCATGGTGAAATGATGAACAGGATGAAGACACTCCTGTTTCTGGCCGAGAGGGCTGAACTCAAGAAAAAGATAGGAGGAGCATTTGGTTCGTTTGGTTGGAGTGGTGAAGCGGCAGAACGTATCTACGATACAATGAAGAACATCTACGGCATGGATATGGTCAGTGCTCCTTTAATGCTGAAAGGCAGTGCAGTAGATGGTGGAATTCGGGTTGCTCAAGGATATGGAAAAGACTTAGCCGCAAAGGCTTCATAAGCGGATTCCGAAAGCCTCCAGTATGTGAACTGGAGTGAGATTTTTGACAAATTTTTTATTATCTGGCTTATTTGTTTGACTGGTTTCTCCAATACCGATATGACTAACTTAATGAAGCAGCTATTTTTGTGCTACTATCGGCCATTTCAAATCATCACAAGAGGCATCTATGAAAGTGACAATAACCAAGCAATGCATGGGAGACAGAAACTGCAACAAACTTTGCCCTGAAGTGTTCGAGTATGACGAGGACCAACTCCTCTCCATTGTCAAAGTGGATCCGATCCCCCCTCACCTTGAAGACATGGTTTCCCGTGCTGCTCGAGAATGCGGGGCACAGGCGATCATCGTCGAAGAATAACGATGCGTTTTCGTGAGAGCATAACAGCGCATAACCTGCTTATCTCTTTTTCCGCTGAGGCCCAAGCCCGTACCCGTTACAATTTTTTTGCGGCGAGGGCCAAAGAGGAAAATCTTATCCAGATCGCTCGCATATTTGATGAGACAGCCGACCAGGAATACGAGCACGCCCTTCGCTTCTTCAAGTTCTTCAACGGCGGCGAAATGGAAATTACCGGGACCTTTCCCTCAGGGGTCATCGAGGACACCCGATCGAATCTGCAGTCCTCGGCAGCACTCGAGTTCTACGTGCACGGAACTATGTACCGGCAGTTTGCTGAAACTGCCCGCCAAGAAGGCTTTGACCGCGCCGCCGAGACTTTTGATGCAATAAGTATCTCGGAACGGCATCATGAGAAGGTTTTCCGGGAACTGGCGGAAAACTTACAATTGGGACGTTGTTTTTCACGAGATAAAGAGATGCTGTGGAAATGTCTCGGTTGCGGCTATATCCATCGAGGCAACGAAGCGCCCGACAAATGCCCGGCTTGTGTAAGGCCGCAAGGGTACTTCGAGCTGCTCGGCAGAAATTGGTAACGGACCTGTAATTCGCCCTTTTGGTCTCGTAAAGAGCAAGGGGTGGCAGATTGTAGATGTTGCAGCCTGGTCCGGTTTAGAGACGGCCATGCAATGGCCTACGTACATACGGGGAGCGTTTATCTCTTCTAGTTTTTCCCCTTCTCTGTTGCCTTCTGTAGCACTCTTGCCAACGCCCTACCTGCCTCAAGTGCTTCTATCAGGCAATCATTCCGTCTTTCAATATCACCCTTGCGGTCCACATTTCTACAAAGAACAGTTTTATACAGTTCAGTGTTTAAGACATCAAAAAAATATTTGACAGTTAGCGTAGCGCCATCAAAGAGCTTTTTGCCGTTTGTAGCCCCAACCGAAATAAACAACCCTTTGCGTGCTTCCGACGTATTTCCAGAATGCTGATTTCCGTTTCGGTATTTTCTAACCCACAGAGACTGACATCTGTCCATGAAAATCTTGGTGTGAGCACTCACTGTGTAGAAAAAGATGGGGGACGCGAGCATAATACCGTTACTGGATTCGATTTTAGCTAGAATTTGCTGAAAATCATCACGAATAGCACATTCACCGCTTTTAAAACAATTGTATATTTCTAAACAAGGTGAAATTTTATAATCCCGAAGGAACACTTCTTCCACATGCGCCCCTTCCTGCTGAGCACCAGCCACCGCCTGTTTCAGCAGTGCAGCACTATTTCCATCATGTCTAGGGCTACCATAAATTGCGATGATTTCGACCATACCACATCTCGTTAGTTAAAAAGATAATCCTTTTGATTTGCGCGAGTGCCAACAAAGTCATGAAGCGTATAGATATGGATTTCATCGGAACTGTACCAGATTTAATCACGAAAACAGGAGACAGGCAACAGCAGATATACATGCAGAGCAACAATGCTGGCAGGGCGAGCATTTTTGAGGAATGTGGACCAGGCCAAGGAAGACTTTCCTGAGGATCGTCACCGGCAGGCTGTTATTTCCCCTTGCCGATCCGTTTGTTGGTCGAGGTAAAGCGAACGAAAGACGGCAGATGGCGGAGAAACCGCAGCCAGCTGTCCGGGGATTTCCAGAGCATCGCCACATAGCTCCACATGACGCGGGGCCGCTGAAAATGGGCCCGATAGAAATCGACAAACAGCTCCTCCATCCGCGCCAGTTCCATGCCCTTTGGGATAAACTGGAACTGCATGCAGTCCATCTTCTCCCAGTCTTCATGAAAAGTCCCCATGCTCGCCCCGCCCTCCTTGATCTGCCGGTAGACCGGTGAGCCGGGAAAGGGGGTGAATTTGGCCAGGTTGAAGTCGTCGATGGGCAGGGAATAGACGTATTTCTGGCTCTTTTTGATACTCGCCTCGGTCTCGCCCGGCAAACCCATCATCAAGAGGCCTTTCACCCGGATCCCCGCCTTCTTGATCAGGGCGATCTTCTCCCTCATCATGACAAGGTCCGGATTCTGGCGGTGGGCGGCAAGCAGCTCCTCGTCGCCGGTCTCTATCCCCAGGCTGATCATCCAGCAGCCGGCCGATTTCATCAGGGTCAGCAGTTCGAAATCAAGGTGTTCGGCCCGGGCTGCGCAGTTGAAGGTCATGCCGAGCGGGGCGTCCATGACCATCCGGCAGAAATCGGCGACCCGCTGGCGGTTGAAGGTGAACTGGTCGTCGTAGAAATTGACGTGGCGGATGTCGTAGGTCTTCCGCAGAAAACTCAAGTGACGGTAGAGATAGTCAGCCGAATTGTAGCGAAAGCTCCTCTTGAAGACCGACCGATCGCAGTAGCTGCAGGCGTAGGGGCAGCCGCGGCTGGACAGGCAGCTGGCGTTGGGGGCCTTCGGGTAGTTGAAGATCGGCAGGGTATAGGCCTGCGGATAGCCGGCCAGCTTGGCGTAGTCGGGAAAGGGCAGGGTATCGAGGTCGAGCAGTTCCTTGCGGCGGCCGGTGAAAAACGGCCTGCCGTCCGCGCCCCGCAGCACCACACTCGCCACCGTATCCCGCTGTCCGGCGGAGGTTGCCAGAAGTTCGCGCAGGGTCTCTTCGCCCTCGCCGACCACTACGTAGTCGATGACGGGATACTCTTCCAGCACCTTTTCCTGCATGGCGGAGACATGGACCCCGCCGAACACGACCTTGACGCCCGGCAACGTACTTTTGGCCAACCGGGCCAGCCGCTCGCCGTCGAAAAAGCTGGAGGTGGTGCAGGAAAAGCCGATAAAGGCCGGTCGTTCCCGAAGCAGATAGGCGACGATCAGTTCATCGGAATCCGGATGGGCGTAGCAGTCGATAATATCGTTGGCAAGACCCCGGCTGGTCAAATAGGCCGAGATGGAGGCGAGGCCCAGCGGCGGCATGATGTTGGCGATCCGCGAGATATCGTGCCGCGCCGATTTGGCGCTGTAACCTAAGGGATGGACGAGGAGTATCGATTTCTTGTCCCCGGCCGGAGATCCGGCGACTGCATTATTGGCATCCACTGCTCATATTCCTTCAGAGATGAATTCGACCGAACCCCCGGCCGCCGTTTCGCCGTCCGGCTTTGTAAGGCTGAACTTCCCCTGCCAGCCACCACTGCCTGCGGACAGGGCAATAGCAACCGCTACACGCTCATCCGGGCCGATCATGCCCTTGAATTTCGTTTTATTAACCTTGCGCGGCAGGAGCTTTTGCCCGAGGGCACATTCGGCGAGATAACGCACCGCCGCCAGCTGGACGATTGCCGGCAGAATCGGCTTGTCCGGGAAATGGCCCTGGAAACCGGCGTAGCCGGCCGGGAAGACGAAGTCGGCCGAGGCCTGCAGCCGATCATCTGTCTGTCCATCGATCCGCCAGGCAAGGCAGCAGGACGACAACTCTTTATATAATGACTGATGCTCCATGATTTTCGATTACTTCCCCGATTCCAACCCTTCGAGCTTAACTTTCACCCCGAGCCACGGCTGATGATATATCACGGCAGCATCGCCTTCCGGGTCTTTGCCTGTTATCCGCCATACCGTAAACGGCCCCGCCTGGCCGTATTTGACCGAAGAGCCGTCTTGGTCTTCCCGGCACAGCCGGTAGAACCAGGAACCGGTGCAGGGCAGCCGGACCGGTTCCTGCAGATAGATCCTGGCCAGGGCCTCGGACAGAAACGGGGCGAGACCCGATTTATGCAGCGGGCCGCTCTCCTGCTTCAGGGTAAAGCTGCCGTCCCCCGCCACCTCCGCCTGCAGAAGTTTCACCCCGGTCGCATCGAGCAGGACATAATCGAGGCCGGAGGCCGTCTCCCGCACCCCCAGCAGGCCGGAAAACCTCAGGGTATCCCAACGTTCGATGCGGATATTCAACAACCGTCCCGGCCGGTCACGATCCTTCCCCGCCATATCCGGCGCAGTCACTTCCCTGGGCAGGCTGCAGGCGGTGAGGAGCAGGCAGGCCCAGCAACAAAGTACACCCGCTCTCATCCGAGGGTGTCCTTTTTGCCGAACACCAGTAGCGCAGGACTGACGAAAAGCGCCGTCGGGCAGGACATGCCGATCCCGACCAGCACCGTCATGCCCAGGGCATGCAGGGCGGGATGGTGGGCAAAGGCCAGCACGCCGAAGCCGATCAGGGTGCTCGTGGCGCAGAGGCTCACGCCCCGGACGGGTGCGCTTTCCGAGCCGGAAAGTTTGGCGCAGACGATGAAGATGCCGTAGTCGACACTGAGGCCGATAACCATGACCCCCATGATAAGGTGCATCATATTCAGCTGACGACCGGTCAGATAGCAGAAGATCGACATGGCGGCCAGCGCCGAGATGACCGGGGCCAGCGCCGCCGCCACTGCCCGACCGTTGCGGAATTCCAGGACGACCAGCAGGGCGATGATGAGACCTGCTGCAAGCGACAGGGTGACGACATCGTGTCGGAGCAGCCGCTCCACCTCCGCCCGCCATTTTTTGTTGGCGAGAACCGTGATTCCCGTTTCCTTGTCGTCGTATTCGAGGAGTCCCGCCAGCAGCTGGTCGTCGATGGCGACCGTGGTCATAGCGAGGTATGAATTTTTTGTAGTATCACCCTCGGCAGGAATTTTCAGCATCGAGGAAAACAACGGCTGCAGCGGCCCGCCCAGGAAATTTTCCGGCGACAGCGGCTGCGGCTCGTCGCCCAGCCAGGCAAAAAACGGGGCAAAGGCCTTGTCGGTAAAGCCGCGGGCGGTGGCGGCCTCGGCAAACTGCGCCTCGAAGGCGTGTAGGTGGGCAGCCCAAAACTGCTGCCAGCCTTCCAGATTTTTTGCCTGCGCCGCGGGACCCGGCAGGAGCGGGGCAAAGGACTGGAATTTTGCCGCACCCTGCTCCTTCAGATATCGATACACCCGGTAGTTCCGATCAAGCACCTCGTCCAGGCTGTCGCCCTCGGCAAGAATGAAGGCCTGCTCGTCCCCTCCCCCCCAGGTGGCGGTAAAATGGCGCTCGTCCTCCTTCACCTGGGCATCGGGGACATCGAGTGCCCGCAGATCGCCGTTGTAGTGGAGCCGTGGCCAGGACATCGCACCCAATACCAGCACCACCAGCCATACGAGCAAAACGAGGCCTGGCCGTTTCGGGGTGAGCAGGGAGACCCATTTGATCTTCGCCGCCTTGAGCCGCTTCTTCGGGCGGATGGGAGCAATCGTCGGAATAACCAGGCAGGCGCAGGCTGCTGCAAAAAAAATACCGAAGAATGCCAGCAGGGCCATCTGTTGGTGGCTCGGCACCTGCGAGAACATCAGGACAATAAAAACCGAACCGGTCGTCAGGAAAGCATAGAGCATCGGCCGCACCACCTTTTTCAACGCGCCTCGCCGGTCGCCCTCGCCTTCGCTTTCGATCAGGGCGAGATAGAGATGGACGGAGAAATCCACAGCGATTCCCAGCAGCACGATACCGAAGCCCAAGGCCAGCCCGCTCAATTTGCCGTGAAAAAGGCTGGTCAGGCCGATGGCCATGGGGGCCGCCAGGTAGGGCACGCCCACCACTACCAGAGCCCGGATGTCGCGAAAGGCGAACAAAAACAGGAGAATCAGAAGAACCGTCGCCACCGGCAGCAGCACCCGCAGATCGGCCTCGATCGATCGGCTGTTGGCAAGGGTATGGGGCAGGCTGCCGATGACGCTCGCTTCGATCCCCGGCGTCAGCGCCGCACTGGAGGCATCGGTCAGGATCCGCTCGATCTCCTTCGCTTTGGCCGAGTCGGTCAAGGAGCCTGCGCTTTGGGCAACCAAAAGGCAGCTCAGGCCGTCCTTGCTCATGAAAAACCCTTCGTCGATCTGCACCGAGAACTCGGACCGCATGAGGTTCAGTTTAGTAAGGGCGAGCGAGGTGAGACCCAAGGGATCGAACTGCACCTGCTTTTTCAGGGCAATTCCGGCCGGACTGTTCAGCAGGGCGAACGATTTCTGAAGGCCGTTCTTGATGCCTTCCGGCGAGATCATGGCGTCAAGGGCAGCCATATCGCCGTCATCGAACAGCAGCGGCAGGGATGGCTGGAGGCTGCCGAACAGGGAAAACTCATAGCCCTCCGGCAGGCGCGACAACACATAGGAAAATTGGCCGCTCGCCGCCAGCAACTCGCCCAGCTTCCTGGTGCTTTCCTGCAGGGCATTCTTACCGACCGGCGACGGGACGCCTTCCGCCTGGGAAGCGGAAACGGTAATATAGAGCCGGTCGACCAGTCCCATCCGCTGCAGCATCCGGAGGTCGCCCCGCACCGCCTCGCCCGGCAGCAGATCGAAGGCATCGTCGCTCAGCCGGAGATCGCGGCTGAAAAAAAAGCCGACACCAATGGCGCAAAAGACGATAAGCCAACGAAGAATTGCCGCCGTTCTACTCATCGGTGCCACACACGGTGAAAAGAACGTCCGGCGTATTGCTGTTCAGGACATAGGATTGAAAACTGATGACGGTAGAATCGCCGCCCGGCTCCGCGATTTCGACCTTTTCCGGCTGGCGGCTGGTCTTGTTGAAGGTGATGGTGATGGTGCTGATGAATTTGGTCACCGCCTCTTCCTTCGGCGTGATCGTCAGCGATGACGGTCCCGATTTTTCCATATGGTAAAGAAACTCAAGACGCGAATAATCACCGCCCAGCCACAGCCACAGCTGCTCGGCCACGGTCCGCATGATCGGATCGGAACCGAGATCGAAATTGACCGGTGGAGCATCGGCGTTGCAGCGTATGCCCCGCTCGCCGCTGAAGATCAGCACCGACGGCACGGGCGAGGTGAACTCCCAGCGCAGCCGGTCGGGCCGGACCACGGTGAGCGACCCGTGAAAGATCACCGGTTCGTTGAAAAGGGCCAGCTTTCTCTCCTGGACGAAGGCGCTGGAGAAGGATCGGACCTCATCGGAGGCGGCCTGGATCTCGTTCAAAAAACTCTGCAACTCTTCGGACTCCGCCGATAAGACCGGCTGCACCGAGCTCAGGGCCAGCACAATACAAAAAAGAACCGATGCCGCAAGACGGCGCACCGGGGTTGAAAATCTAACGCTTTCCATCGGGATCGACATCCTCCCATACCTTGATATCGCCTGCCGCGAGCAGTTGATCACCGTCGAATACCTCGCCGTGAATCAGCCTGATCGCGCCGAAGGCACATGTTTCTTCCGTTTCGATCCGCACAACCCGGCCGGGAACGGCCAGACCGGGAAAAGCGAAACCATCTACGCCCGCCAGCATGCCGCCGCCGGCCGGTCGGCCGAGCGACAGGGCATCGTAGCCGCTTTTGGCGGCCGCCGCCTGGGCGATGAGTTCGATGAGATACTCCGGCAGAAACCGACCATCAGAAACACCAATACCGGCAGCGGGCAACACCGCCCGGACCGTTGCCCGATTGCCCTGACGGGCCACCAGAGTCTCGACCAGAAGCATCGGCGGACGGTGGGGCAGCAGCCCTTCCACCGGGTACGGCAGGGGGATTTCTGTCGACTGAGATTTGTTCACCTGGACAGCTCCATGGCGGTAATGTTCTGCCCGAAGCCCAGAATCAGGATCTTGTTCCTGCAAGCGTCGAGGACGATATCGCTGCCTTCGGCAAGCACCCCGGGAATGACTCCTTCATCCAGCATCGAGGCCGCCAGGGCTGCGGCCACCGCCGAAGCGGAGGCGAATTCGCCGGTAAGCCTGCGGTAGCGGACTACAGGCAGCATCGGTCCGGCAAGTTTCATGAACTCTGCCAGCTGCGCTTCTCCCACCTGCGTATAGGCCGCAGGGATTCCAACCATCACCAGGCCGCAGCGGCTCTGCCAGTCGGCGCCGAGTGCGGCGATGAGGTTCGCGACAGCGCCATCCACCCCGCGCCCATAGAAGGGAATGGCAATGGAACATTTTTTTGCTCCATCCGCCTGCCGGCTAACGACCAGGGCCCCGCCGCCGTCGGCCAGCGGCAAACCCGGCGCAATCGATCCGTCCAGGAGGGGCGAAAAGGTCTCATGGCCCTCGTCCGCTCCGAGCACAAAGGCCGGTTCGGCGGAGTCGCCCATCATCAGGCTTGCGGCGAGCAGGGCCTGCTCGAAGGAATAATCGCCGTCGCTTGCGGTAATATTCGGGCCCGTGGCGCCGAACATGATCGCCACCTGGCTGGCCGGACCGTTATGAACGGAGCCGACGAAATCGGTGGGGCTGGGAAACTGCTCTTCTGTAGCAGCGAGCC
>Ga0154407_1189_pt1 | contig 13338 bp, 10 predicted proteins | sample RifGroB2_FD_115911 | JGI IMG/M metagenome (GOLD analysis project Ga0154407, IMG submission 115911) | Desulfobacterales bacterium GWB2_56_26
GCGAGAAACGTGAGGAACTGGGACCTCTTCGGGCCCAATTACGGGATCTGGGGACTTTCCTGATTTTTCATGAGGAGATAGAGTTCTCCGGGCAGCCAGGCGCCTTTTTCCTTGCGGATGTTATGGGGTTTTTGGCTGCGGACGGTGAAGCCGGCGGCGGCAGCGCATGACGTAAGGTATGCCGGATTATGGGCGTAACGCCCGGAAGGCAGGAGTTCATAACCGGGGCGATCGCTGGTTTCGATGGAGCAGGCGACAATTCCCTCGTTTCTTGTCTTTGCGGCAAGGGCCGGGAAAAGAGGCTGGAGATCGCCTAGATAGATGAAGACGTCGGCCGCGACAAAAAGATCGTAACGCTCCTCCGTTCCCAAAAGAAACGGCATAATCTCGGCATGTTCCAGGTGGTCGTAAAGGTTTTTGGCGGCCGCCTGAGCAATCATCTGTTTGGACACGTCAATCCCGACCAGCCTGTTCGTCATCGTTCGGAAAGAGGCGCCGGACAGGCCAGTACCGCAGCCGAGGTCAAGGGCGGCCGCAAAGGGCAGGGCCTCGACCATTTCGGCCATAACCAGCCCGGCCAGCGCCGAAGGAGCAGTATATCCCAGAATGTTTTGAATATGCTGGTCAAAACGGCCGGCATATTTATCAAAGGTGACCTCGACATACTCCCGGGGGGCGGAAGAGGTGGTGGTGCCGGACAGGGCGGCACACATGTGACAGGCGGCCTGATGCTGCGGGGCGATCGTCAGCACCCGGTTCAGGATGGTCCACGCCTTGTCGAAGTTGCCGAGGGCGTTGCACACGCCGGCAAGATTATAGAGTGACTCGACGTTGCCGGGATCGAGATCGATACTTTTCTCCAGGCACCAGCCGGCCCGGCCGAGGTCGCCCTCTTCGCTGTACATGACCCCGAGGTTATTCAGGGCCAGGGGATAGTTCGGTTCGAGCCGCACCGCCTGCTCGACCAGTTGCCGACCCTTCTCCCTGTGCCCCTGCTGGTAGTGCAGTTTCCCGAGGTTATTGAGCACTTTCGGATGGCTGGGCGTAAGTTCCAGGGCCTTTTCGTAGGCTGCGGTAGCGCCTGACGGGTCATTTTGCGCCTCCAGTACTGCCCCGAGATTCAAGAGCTGCTCCGGATCGTCGGGGGCGGCGGCCACTGTCCGTCGGCAGTAGGCCTCCGCTTCGGAGAGTTTGCCGAGATCCCGGCAGACAATACCTAAGTTTGCGAGCACGTTGATGTTTTCCGGCACGGACCTGAGGACCTGCAGATAGAGTCGTTCCGCCTTGATCAGTTGCCCGAGTTGATGCAGATGCACCGCATCGCTGAATAATTGTTGTAAATCCGACATATTATATCACATAAGTGAAAAGAAAAAGATAGGGTCTTAACTGGAGTACTGGTGCTGCAGGACCCTTTCGATTTCGGCGCGGAGTTGATCCGGACGAACGGGTTTCGAGATATAACCGTCCATGCCGGCGGCGAGACATTTCTCCCGGTCTCCTTTCACCGCATAGGCGGTCATGGCGATAATGGGAACGTGCCGGCCGGTGCGGTCTTCGTTGCGACGGATCGTTCGGGTGGTTTCGTAGCCGTCCAGTTCGGGCATCTGGATATCCATAAGAATCAGATCGAAAGCGTTTTCGTCATACACTCCCAAGGCCTCTCTGCCGTCGCAGGCCGCTGTTACCTTCCAGCCCTCACGTTCCAAAACGGTTATGGCGAGGGTCCTGTTGATATATTCGTCCTCGACCAGGAGAATGCGCAACTGCCGACGAAGGTTCGGCTCACTGCCTGGTGCGACGGGGAGTTGCGAGTGAACCGGTTCCTCCTCGTAAGCTGCTCCGCCCAGCGGGAAGCGGACGGAAAAATAGAAAATGGTGCCCACTCCCGGTTCGCTTTCCACGCAGATCTTGCCCCCCATCATCTCCACCAGTTCGGCGGCGATGACGAGACCGAGACCCGTGCCGCGATGATTGGAGTCGCGGGTGGTATCTAGTTGACTGAAGGCCTTGAAAACGTTGCTGATTTCCTCGTGGTGGATGCCTATGCCGGTATCCTTGATTTGAAAGAGGAGGTGGATCTGGTCGTGGTGTTTTTCCTGATCGAGCCTTTGCACGGTCAGCGTCACGCTGCCCTGATTGGTGAATTTGATGGCATTGCCGACCAGGTTCATGAGAATCTGGTGTAGCTTACCGGCATCGCCGCCCAGGAGATCGGGGATGCTCTCATCGCAGTCGACATGCAGACCGACCGCCTTCTGGGCGGCGGTAATCCCAAGAATCTCGATGGCATCGGCCAGGGTATTGCGCAGGCTGAAGGGGGCGATGGCCAGCTCCAGTTTGCCCGCCTCGATCTTCGAAAAGTCGAGGATATCGTTGATCAGTTTCAACAGCCGTTCCGCTGAAGAGTGGACCATCTCCAGATAGGTTCGCTGGTGGCCGGCAATATCCGATTTCAACAGCAGGTCGGTAAGACCGATAATACCGTTCATCGGGGTCCTGATTTCATGGCTCATATTGGCGAGGAAGACGCTCTTGTTGCGTTCCGCCTGTTCTGCCCGTTCTTTGGCCTTTTTCAGTTCGTCCACGGCGCGCTTCCGCTTGAGGACATCACCGATGTGGCGGGCGACAAAGGCCATGAGTTCCTTGTCTTTTTCGGTATAGACGATCCGGCTGTAGCTCTGGACCGCGACGGCGCCGGCCAGGTTGTCGAGATAAAAAGGCGCCCCCAGCCAGGAGTAGGGCCTGGTCCCGAGGCATTCCATATTATTCTGCCGGCAGATCTCGGTATAGTTGTCGGGGGTGAGCAGCAGCGGTTGTTTTGTCTTGAGGAGATAGCCGGTAATCGAGTTTTTCTGGTGGTCGAGGCGTATTTCCATGCCCTGGAAATGGGGATCGCTGGTGTCGGCAAAGTAGGGGAATTTGATGTACGTGCCGTCCTGGCGATCTTCCACCAGGGCGATGAAGAAGTTTTCCGCGTAGATGAGGCGGCCGACGATCTGATGAATCCGCCGGTACAGCTCGCTGATGTTTTCCGCCGCATGGGCCTGCTCGCTGATCTCGTAGAGTGCAGTTCTCAGTCGTTCGGAATACTCTAAAGCCCGCATCGATTCGAGCTGCTGCTGGATGATGGCCATGCTCTTCAGGCGCGAGCCGATGACCGCGGCCAGGGTCTGCTTGGCCTGAATGCCCGAGGGCGAGAAGGAATAGTAATCGGGCCGGCCGAAATAGAGGAGACCGTACAGTCTCGCCTGGTCGATGATCGGAATTATCAGATGAACACGATTACCGGTTGCGGCAAGGAAGTCGGCATCACGGTCCCTGTCCTTGATCTCGATCGGGTTACCGCTGGCCTGCAACTCCTTGATCAGGGGAAAATCGGCGGGAATTCCGGCAGGAACGGTTTTTCTCCCGCGGCTTGCAGGCGGCGGCAGGAAGGTGTTGCGTGAGTTGTCAGGAAAATAGATTTCAATGGAAAAAGCGTCAAGTTTCGGGAAGATAGAAGTGTGGAGAAAATCAGACAGCTGTTCGACGGTATCCGTTGCACGTTGGCCAACGGTGAGTTCTTTGACAAGATCCAGAATGGAATGAGCGGGAACAGGGTTTAGGTTCTTTGTGAGATCCTGCATAGTGCAACTATTTCCGGTGGATATCCGTACCAAGAAAGGCGAACGGCTGGCTCGGTGAATGCCGAATCGCTCCTGCAACTCTTTAATCATATCAGAAAACAAGAACGAGATGAAGGTGAGGCGAAGAGATTTCCGGAAAAAGATTCAGCGCAATTCCTGACCACCAGATAACAGGGGTGCGGCAATTACAGAAGCCGTTCTGCCTTCACCGGATTCTTGAGAATGCCGATTCCTTCTATTTCCACTTCCACCACGTCGCCGTGCCGGAGCGGACCCACCCCGCTGGGGGTGCCGGTGATGATGATATCGCCTGGCTCAAGGGTGAAGTTTTTCGAGACAAAGGCGATGATCTCGGGGATTTTGAAAATCATGTGCCGGGTATTGGAGTGCTGGGTCACCTTGCCGTTCACCCGGCAGAGGATCTCAAGATTCTGCGGATCGCCTATTTTCGCAGGCGGCACGATCACCGGGCCGATCGGGCCGAAGGTGTCGAGGGACTTGCCGCGGTACCAGCCAGACTTGTCGCCTTTCTGAAGGTTGCGCTGGCTGACGTCGTTGAAACAGGTGAAGCCGAGGACGTGGTCCATGGCGGCCTCGGCGCTGACATTTTTTACCCGGTCCTTGATGATGATGGCCAGCTCCGCCTCATGGTCGGAGCGGCAGTTGGGAAACTCGTAGTCCTCGACGAAGGCGGGTAGGATGATGGTTTCGCCGGGGCCGATCAGGACATTGGGAGTCTTGGGGAAGAGCACCGGTTCCGTCGGGATCGCCTCGGTGAAATTCTGCACGTCCACCGACTGGCTCTCCTTGATATGTTCGAGGTAGTTCAGGCCGAGGGCGACGATCTTACTGGGGCTGACCTGATATGTGCCGCCACCTTCGATGGGTAAAGTGATTGTCATGGGAAGCCTCGCAATAGGTGATTCCTGCAGAATGGGGGTGTCAGCTTCCCCGCATCATATCATGTTTTTCCGGAAAGGTGCGGGCCTTTCTCAGGGTGCGCAGGTCCGCTGCCGGCCGTTCATGACCTTGTAGGCGCAGAACTCGCCGCACATGGTGCAGGCGCCGTGCTCATCGGTAATCTCCGCCTTTTCCGCCCGACGCTTGCGGGCGAGTGGCGGATCGAGGGCCAGTTCGTACTGCTTCTCCCAGTCAAGGGCTTTCCTGGCCTTGGAGATGGCGATGTCCCGGTCGATGGCGCCGGGGATGCCCTTGACGATATCGGCGGCGTGACCGGCGAGTCTCGTGGCCATGACTCCAGCATGCACGTCCTCGGGGGTGGGCAGGCAGAGGTGTTCGCTGGGGGTGACGTAGCAGAGGAAGTCGGCCCCGGCGCTGGCGGCGATCGCCCCGCCGATGGCGCTGGTGATGTGGTCGTAGCCGGGAGCGATATCGGTGACGAGGGGCCCCAGCACATAGAAGGGCGCCCCATGGCAGAGCCTTTTCTGCAGCTGGATGTTGGCCTCGACCTGGTTCAGCGGCACGTGGCCGGGGCCTTCGATCATTACTTGAATGCCTCGGTCCCAGGCTCGTTGGGTCAACTCGCCCAGGAGGAGCAGCTCGTGGATCTGGGCCCGGTCGGTGGCATCGGCCAGGCAGCCGGGCCGAAAACCGTCGCCGAGGGATAACGTGGCGTCGTAGGGTTTGACCAGGTCGAGCAGCCGGTCGAAGTACTGGTAGAGGGGGTTTTCCGCCTGGTTGTGAGCCATCCAGGCACAGGTGAAGGAGCCGCCGCGGGAGACCACCTCCATGATCCTGCCCTCCCGGTCCATGATCTCAAGCGTCCGCCTGGTCACGCCGCAGTGGACGGTGATGAAATCGACGCCGTCGTCGAGGTGCTTCTTGATGCCGGCAAAGATCTCGTCCACCGTCATGTCAACGATGGCCCGTCCTTTTCTGACGGTATCGCAGGCCGCCTGGTACAACGGGACCGAGCCGATGCAGATGTCGGTCTCGGCGATGATCGCCGCCCGGATCTCGTCGATCGGGCCGCCGGTGGAAAGATCCATCAGGGCGTCGGCCCCGGCCCGAACCGCGACGCGGGCCTTCTCCAGTTCGTTGTCGATGCTGGTGTCGTCCTTGCTGGTGCCGATATTGGCGTTGACCCGGGTACGGATGCCCTTGCCCACCGCCAGCGGCCGGCCGTTCTTGTGCAGGTTGTTATGACAGACGATGGCGAGGCCCCGGGCGATGTTGTCGCGCAGGGTCTCGGGTGCTACGCCGGCCTCGCGGGCGGCGAGGATCATTTTTTCGGTAACGATTCCCTCACGGGCATATTCCATCTGGGTTTTCATGGACGGCTCTCCTCTTTCATGGGCTGGGCAAAAAAGTGACCGCAGGAAGCGGTCTTCAGAGGAGCAGCGTCGGCATGCTCAAGAATGGTCCGTTCCCTACGCCGGTATCAGCCGGATCAGGTTCAAAGGGTCGCTCCGCTTTCGTGCTTGGGCGGAACTCTCAGTCCGTGGACTCCCCCAGGGTTTTTCAGGTCGCAGACTACCGTGTTGTGCAAGGACCGTCAAGGGTTAAGAAGTTCGTCAAATCGAGGTAAAGTCTCGGCGGCGCTGCCAGGAAGAATGGTAAAATAGTCAAATAGTTTATGGAGTTGCTATTGATCGGTCATTCGTGCTATCCTCTTCGCAAGGATTTTTTCAGGACAACCGTAACACTCCACCACATATTGAGGGAAGGAAATGGATTTTACTGGAAAATCAGGTAAAAAACTGATCATCACCACCGAATTGGGACCGGTAAAAGGGGTTCTGACCGCCGAGTCGCTGACCAAGGCCAAGGGCTATCTGCCGCTCGACGGCATTAATGTCCATGACTGTCCGATGGGCAATCTGCGCATCAATGCCATCGCCATGGCCGCGCTGATCCAGCAGGAACTGAAGATGGAGGCAATTCCCCATTTCACCTGCCGGGATCGCAGCCTGCTCGGCACCCAGGCCGACCTGCTCGGCGCCCATGCGCTGGGAATCAGAAATCTTCTGGTCACCACCGGCGATCCGCCAAAGCACGGCCCTTACCCGTCAAAACCGGTCTACGACTACAACACCGTCGAACTCATCGGCCTGATCAAGAAGATGAACGCGGGCCTGGATTACAACGACAAGGAGTTCGGCGGCCATACCGACTTCAAGGTTTCCTGCACGGCGCTGCCGACCGCGAAAGACCGGGACCGCGAGATCGAGCGGATGGCGAGAAAGATGAAAGCCGGCGCCGATTTCTTCCAGACCCAGGTCGTCTACGATGCCGAAAAAACGATCAGTTTCATGGAAAAGGCCAAATCCCTGGGCAAACCGATCCTGATCGGTCTGATGCCTTTGAAAAGCGTCAAGATGGCGCGCTTTGTCAACGACAACGTGCAGGGCATCGACGTGCCGGAGGAAATCATCAACCGGATGGAAAAAGACGGCGTTACCGGCATTGAGATAATCTGCGAATTCATCGCCCGCGTGCACCCGGTCATCGACGGCATCCATATCATGGCCATGGGGGATGTCCAGGGAACCAACAGGATCATCGAGTTTGTCCGGTCCCTCGGCAAGTAAAAAACCATAATCTGGGCGGGGCCGGCGAGAGCTTTACTGACGAATTTCGGAGAATAATTTCATGCCATTCATCGGTGAGGCGGTCGCCCTGGCCACCGTCCTCTGCTGGACCTGCAGCGTCCAGTTCTTCGCGGCGGCCTCCCGGCGGGTGGGATCCACCTCGGTCAACATCATCCGCCTGACCACCGCTCTCGTGCTTTTTGCCATTCTGCTCCTTTTAAAGGACGGGGCGGTGGTGCCGCTTCATTTTCCGGAACACGCCTGGTTCTACCTCAGCCTCTCCGGCATTGTCGGCTTCTTTTTCGGTGATATCTTTCTGTTCAAGGCCCTGGTCGAACTGGGGCCGCGGGTGGCCATGCTGGTCCAGAGCCTGGCCGCCCCCACGGCGGCGCTGCTGGGCTGGTTGTTCCTGCAGGAGAGCTACCTGTCGCATCAGTGGCTCGGCATGGCGGTCGCCCTCTGCGGGGTGGCGATGGTTATTCTGGAACGGGGGGTGAAAGACAGCCCGGTGTCGCAACCGCAGGTGCGATCTGTCTCGGCCAAGGGTGTGCTCTGCGGCCTGGCCGGCATGAGCGGCCAGGCCGGCGGGATCGTCCTCAGCAAGATCGGCATGAAAACCGATACCGGTTACCTCGATGCCTTTGCCGCCACGGAAATCAGGGCGATTGCGGCCTTTCTCTGCTTCATTCTCTTCTTCACGGTGACCCACCGGTGGCGCAATGTCCAAACAGCCCTTGCCGACCCCAAAGCGGTGGCCCTTACCGCCATGGGTGCATTCTTCGGCCCTTTTCTGGGGGTTTCCCTGTCGCTTATGGCCCTCCACTATCTGACCAGCGGTGTTGCCTCGACTTTTTTTGCCCTGGTGCCGATCTGCATCATTCCTTTCTCCATCTATCTCGACCGCGAACATGTCTCGGGCCGCGCCGTAGCTGGGGCCGTGGTGGCGGTCGGCGGCGTCTATCTGCTGTCGAGGTAAGGGGCTTCTTTCCCTTAGCCGGGAACGCAGGTAAGAATCGAAAAAATATTATCGAAATATCCTTCCAGGTACAGTACTACTGTTCGAGTAGTATTTCCCGACACTTGAGGCTCTATTGTTTCCGCAGATCGGTCCGCGTCACGCTGCCGGCAGGAGTTCCAACCAAGGATATTCTCAGGGCGGGATTTGCCACCTTTATCGGGGGTCAAATGAGGACTCTCCAGGCGACAACAGAAGAACACGAGGAGTACCAATGTCTCAACAGAAAGCACAACTTACCATCGAAGGCAAGGTCTATGACCTGCCAATAATTGAAGGCACCGCCGGCGAAAAGGCCCTGGATATCAGGTCGCTGATGCGCGACACCGGCTACATTACCTTCGACAGCGGCTATATGAATACCGGCTCCTGCGAGTCGTGCATAACCTATCTGGACGGCGACAAGGGCATCCTCAGGTATCGCGGCTACGACATCGCCGATCTGGCGGAAAACTGCGTGTTCATCGAGGTTGCCTACCTCCTGCTTACCGGCGAACTGCCCACCAAGGCCGAACTCGATCAATTCAAGTACGACATGACGAGATACGCCCTGATTCACGAGGACATGATCCATTTCTTCGATCACTTCCCGCCCAATTCCTCGCCGATGTCGATTCTCTCCACCATGGTCGCCACCATGCACGACTTCTATCCGGAGATGGACCTGGAGGAGGACCCCTACGGCGGCCTCACCACCACCACCGCCCGGCTGCTTTCGAAGATCAGGACCACCGCCGCCTTTTCCTATAAGAAGAACATCGGCCACCCCCTGGTCTATCCCAGGCCGGACTTGAGCTACTGCGCCAACTTCCTCAACATGATGTTCGACCGGCCCAATATGCCGTACACGGTGGAGCCGGTGGCAGTCATCGCCCTGAACAAGCTGCTGATTCTCCACGCCGACCATGAGCAGAACTGCTCCACCTCCACCGTCCGTCTGGTGGGGAGCGCCGGCGTCGGTCTCTACCCGTCCATCTCGGCCGGCATCCACGCCCTGTGGGGTCCCGCGCACGGCGGCGCCAATGCGGCGGTGATGCTGATGCTGGAGAGGATCTATAGGGACGGCAAGAATTACGACAAGTATATCGCAATGGCCAAGGATCCGAACAACCCTTACCGGCTCTCCGGCTTCGGCCATCGGGTCTACAAAACCTACGATCCGCGGGCCAAGCTGATCAAGGAGGTATGCACGGCGGTGCTCGAGACCTTGAACGTCAAGGATCCACTGCTCGAGGTCGCCCAGGAACTGGAATATCGGGTAAGTAATGACGATTACTTCGTTTCCCGCAACCTGTATCCAAACGTCGATTTCTATTCCGGCATCATCTACCGGGCGCTGGGCATTCCTACCAACATGTTTACCGTGATGTTTGCCCTGGGCAGGCTGCCCGGCTGGATCGCCCAGTGGCAGGAGATGAATTCGAGCAAGGACAGTAGTCGGATCGGCCGGCCCCGGCAGGTGTATCAGGGCGTGGTCAGCCGGCCGTTCTCGAAAATCGAGGATCGCGGCTGAAATTGCCGCAGTTTCAAAACCACAACTGAACGCAGCAAACCATCAAACGAACGGAGCCTTCCATGAACAGAATCTTTCTTCTTTGCGCTTGTCTTTTCGTGTTTGCCGGCTGCGCCAAACAACCGGTAATCGCCAACCTCAACCCCCGCATCGGCGAACAGCCGGCCGGCATCTATGCCGATCCCCAGACCGTCGCCGTCATCGGCAAAGATTCACGGAAGACGGCTGACGTGGTGGCCTATCTGAGCGATGAGCCGCCGACGGGTCTCGCCAACCTGACTGCCCCGCAGGAGGTGATCGCCGATCGGCTGACCGCAGGCCTGCGCAGCCAGGGGCTGCGCGTCGATCCTTCCTCGCCGGTCCATCTGGAATTCGAGATCAATGAACTGCTGGTCAGGGTCAGCCGGCCGAAAATGCTCTACAAAGCCGAGGGCAAGACCTTTATTACCCTCACGGTGGAGAACCGTGGGACGGTGTTCACCAAGACCTATAAACGCGAAGCGAGCAAAGAATCAGCCAGACGGCCGGAGCTGCCGAAGCTCGAAGAAATGCTCAACTCCCAACTGGCGGAAATTGTGAGTATGGTCCTCCAGGACCAGGAGGTGAGAAGCCTCATCGCCAGGAGATAGGGGGAATCACGAAAGGGAAGTCTACATAGGGGAGTCCTTGAGAGGCTGTCGGCGATCTGTGCCGACAGCCTCTTTTTTTGTTCAACGGCCGGGAGGCTATTCTGCCATATTCCATTTGGCCAGGATTGCCTTGTACTCAGGCGTGGCGACAAACTTTCCAAGGCAATCCGGATGGTCTTCACCGTTTCATCCGAAGTCTGCAGGCTGGCCGCAAGATAATAGCCGGTCGAGATCTCCGTCAAAGGCAGGATCCGTTTCAGCAGGGCCGCCGGATCGTCCCCTTCCGTTTTCGCCACGTGATAGGCCACAGCATCGGGCATCGGCCAGAGATCGATGCGTCCGGCTTTCAGCTTCTTGTAATTGCTCACGTGGGAGTTGTCGCCTGACGTGCGGTCGAAGGTGTTGAAGTCGAAGCCCTTGCTCTCCAGGTACGATTCCCGGGCAGCGGACTCATATCCCCGACCTCGTCTGCCAGCCTGACTGCGTTCTTGAGCACCTCGTTCAAGGTCCAGTTCGATCAGCCCGCGAACGAAACCGTCGTCCGCCGAGCTGCGGGAGGTGAAAAGCCTGCTCATATTCGGTGCCTCGCCGCCGTTAGGGATTCGGGTCATTTTGCGAAGCTCTTTTCAACTGTGATGATGAAGGGTTATTCTCTCAAGAGAACCTACAACACCCTGATATCCTAGGGTAAAACTTTGGACAGTGCAAGGTAAAGGTGGGAGGAGAGAACTCAGGCGATGATCATCATAGACGGTTCAGCCGGAGAAGGAGGCGGCCAGGTGCTACGTTCGGCCCTGGGGCTGTCCCTAGTGACCGGACGGCCATTCACAATCGAAAATATTCGGGGCAGGAGGAAAAACCCCGGACTGCTGCGTCAGCATCTCACCGTGGTGAAGGCGGCCTGCGAGGTGGGGCTCGCCGAGTGTAAAGGGGCGGAACTCGGGTCCCGCCGCCTCGCTTTTGTCCCGAAGGGGGTGCGGCCGGGCACATACCACTGGACTATCGGTTCCGCCGGTAGCTGCTCGCTCGTCCTGCAGACGGTGCTTCCGGCCTTGATGGTGGCGGCCGGGCCTGCCGACATCGTGATCGAGGGCGGCACCCACAATCCCATGGCGCCGCCTTTCGACTTCCTGAAAGAGACCTTTCTGCCGCTGCTGGCCCGAATGGGGACGAAGGTCGAGCTCGAACTGCTCCGGTCGGGCTTCTATCCCACGGGTGGCGGCAAGATACGGGTCGGGGTGGAACCGGCGGCAAAACCGCAAAGGTTGACGCTCATCGAGCGCGGCCCCACCCACCTCTCGGCTCAGGCCCTTTGCGTCGGGCTGCCGGCGCACATCGGTCTACGGGAGCTGGACGTGTGTCGCACAAAGCTGGGTCTCACTGAAAAAGAGACGAAACTGGTGCAGCTCGAACGTCATGGCCCGGGCAACGTCCTGACGGTCTTCGCCCGCTCGCCGCAGCTGACCGAAATCTTCACCGGTTTCGGCGAGAGAGGAGTCCGGGCCGAAGAGGTGGCGATAAGGCTGGTCGAGCAAGTTCGCGAGTACCTGCAGAGCCGCGCCCTGGTGGGCCATCACCTGGCCGACCAGCTCCTCATCCCCCTGGCGCTCTCCGGAGGGGGACGTTTTCTCACTACGGAGCCCAGCCTTCATACCACCACCAATATCGAGGTGATCGGGAGGTTTCTCGATATCGCCATCGATGTTTCCCCGTTTCACCGTGAGACCTGGGAAGTGCGGGTGGGCCGGTAACCGTGTCCTGAAACCGGAGTACAAGGAGTGGCTTTCGGCAGGGCGATCATAGTGCGATGACTGTCCTGCCGCCTGTCGCGCTCAACTTTTGGCGATCAACCGTCTCAGCTCTTCGCCGTCTTGCTTGACGAGGGCCCTGACCCGTTCGGCATTGACCTGGGCGACGATGATCTGGCCGACTTCCGTCTGAGTGTTTTCATATACCCCCAATTCGCGCATCCCTGCGGCCTGATGCTGGTTATCCTCGGTCGGGCTGACGTAGTGGACCGAGACGGCTTTATAGCGGTGGATGAGGAAAAGGGTATTCAGGGTCATCAATCGCTTCTGGCGCATCTTCTCGGGAAAGGTGTTTTGATCTCGGACCGACAGGATATTATGGTAGCGACGGTCCTGCAGGACGGCGAAGATGATGTTAGCCAGCTTCTTGTCGCCCGCATCGATGATCGAGAGTTCCAGGAGATCGGAGCCGGCGACGTGAGGCCTAAGCGCCACCCGCATCTTCGGAGACATGTCATAATGGGTAGCCCACAGTTTGAGCCACTCCTCGAGCCGGCGCGGCGGCACCTCGGTTTCCACCAGATGCTGGAACTGGGTGGAGCCTTTGCCCATCGCCTTGGTGGTAGCCGTCCCGCCGGTTGCGGCGATCAGCCCGGCATCCGAGCGCGGTCCGCCGACGTGGGTTTGCGGCGTCCGGTACGGCGAGTCGACCAGGCGCAGCTTGCGCTGCAGGCGGGCCAGGGCCAGCATCCCGTCGTCTCTCAGAGCCGTGGCGAATTCTTCCCCCGCCAGGCCGTCGACCTGATGGCCGCCGTAGGTGATGAAGTTGAACACATAGCCCATCTTTCCCAGTTCTTCGGGAAAGCGGCGCATCTCGTCGTCGCTCATGCCGGTGGTATCCCAGTTAAACGAAGGCGACAGGTTGTAGGCCAGCATCTTGTTCGGGTAGACCGCGTGGATCGCATCGGCGAAGATCTTCGCTTCATGCAGATTGGCAGTCTTGGTCTCCATCCACAGGATGTCGGCAAAGGGCGCCACGGCCAGCGATTTGGCAATGGCGTAATCGATGCCGCCCTGGATCTGGTAGTAGCCTTCCGGTGTGCGGGCGATGTCGCAGTTCCAGATGATATTAAAGCCCATGGCGCGGGCTTTGTCCCGAGCCTCGACGAAGGAGACCTTCTCGACGAAGGCGTACCAATCCTCGACGGTCATCGGCAGTTCGGCACCCTCGTCCAGATGAAATCTCATGACAT
>Ga0154407_1090_pt1 | contig 12968 bp, 8 predicted proteins | sample RifGroB2_FD_115911 | JGI IMG/M metagenome (GOLD analysis project Ga0154407, IMG submission 115911) | Desulfobacterales bacterium GWB2_56_26
CCGTTTGAGATGATGCACCGCGGGTTCGACGATACTATCCATCAGCTGCAGCAGACCAACGCGACGCTCGAGCAACGGGTGGAGGAGAGGACCCGGGCCCTGCGCGAGAGCCAGCGCGACACCGCCGACCTGGCCCGGCTCTATCTCATCCTCAGCAGTATCAACTCGGCCATTGTCCGGTTGCAGGACCGCGAGGAACTGTTCAAGGAAGCGTGCCGGATCGCCGTCAATCAGGGCGGCTATCCGGTTGCCTGGGTCAGCACCCGCAATTCCGAGACCGTTTCCGATACCTGGTGCCATCTTGCCGGCGGCGATCCGACCTGCCGGACCACCCCCATCGACTCGATCAGCGAAGAGATCGGCAGATCCATCGAGAAGGTCTATGAGGAGGGCCTGCCGGTTGTCCGTCACCGGGACGAAGAAAATCAGGTGACCTTTAACGGCAATGCCGTGGCCTATGCCGCTTATGGTCTCCTGCCTCTGAAAGTCGAAGGTAAGATAAGCGGAGTCCTTGTCCTCTTCTCCGCCGAACCCGACGCCTTCAAACCCGATGAGATGCGGCTGCTCACGGAAATGGCGGGCGACCTCTCCTTTGCCCTGGAGCATATCAAGAAAGGCGAGCAGCTCAACTATCTGGCCTATTACGATCTGCTGACCGGCCTGCCCAACCGGAGTCTTCTGCTGGAACAGTTGCCGCTGCAGCTGCAGTCGGCCGAACGGGCGGGGAGGATCGTCGTTCTGCTGCTGGTCGATCTGGTACATTTCTCCGATGTCGGCGATACCTATGGCCGTCACGTGGGCGACGAACTCTTGAAACAGATCGCCAGGCGCTTCGGCGAATCCCGCAACTGCGAGATCGTGGCGAGGCTGGGGGCCGAGAAGTTTGCCCTGTCGTTCACCAATACCAATGAACCCGATCTGGTCGCCCACCTCCTGGAGCAGGAGGTTTTCAGCACCTTCGCCAAACCTTTCCAGGTCGGCGATACCGAGGCCCACATCGCCGTCAAGGTCGGCATCTCCCTCTTCCCCGCCGACGCAGACGACGCCGATACCCTCTACAAATACGCCGAAATCGCCCTGAAAAGGGCTCATAGGAAAGACGAACCCTATTTGCTGTACGATGCGGCGATGAACGAACGGATTATCCACTCGGTCACCATGCAGGCCAAGTTGCGCAAGGCCATCGAGCGGGGTTCCCTGGACGTGCACTACCAGCCGAAGGTTTCGGCTGCGAACGGCCGGCTGATGGGCCTGGAGGCCCTGTTGCGCTATACCGATCCCGAGACCGGTATCGTCATGCCGGGCGGTTTCATTCCTCTTCTGGAGGAGACCGGCATGATCATCGTCATCGGCGATTGGGTTATGCGGCGGGCGGCGGAAGATCTCCACCGGTGGCGCCGGCTGCATCTCAATCCGCCGCGGGTTGCGGTCAATGTGTCGCCGATTCAGCTGCGGCAGAAGAACTTCATCCCGTCCCTGCGGCAGATCCTGCAGGATACGGGCGGTCTCAGCGACGGGTTGGATATGGAGATCACCGAAAGCGCGGTGATGACGGAAGTCAAGATGAATATTCCCAAGCTGGAGGCTGTCCGGGAGATGGGCTTTCACATCGCCATCGACGACTTCGGGACCGGCTATTCCTCGCTCAGCTATCTCAGTCAGCTGCCGGTCAATGCCCTCAAGATCGACCGGTCTTTCATCGTCGAGATGACCGAACGCCCCAATAGCCTGGCCATCGTCACCGCCATCATCACCCTTGCCCATTCCTTAGGTCTCGAAGTGGTGGCGGAAGGGGTGGAGCTGGAGGAACAGGCCAAGCTGCTGCGGCTCCTGCGCTGCGAACTCATCCAGGGCAATCTCTACAGCCGGCCGCTGCCGGCGAGCGAGGTTGTGCACCTTTTCAACCTGGACCGGATTCCGGAATCAGAGGACAGAAGTCAGAGGACAGAGGGCAGATAGTTGGTCGCCGAAGGCGATAATTATTTCCCGGCTCCTTTACAACGCTCCCTGACCAGCTTTTGTTTCAGGTCCCAGAGGGATCTGGTGAGCGAAATATGATAGAGATGGGGGTTGACCAGCCGTTTCACCCCGTCGTCGAGACAGGCGAGGTCGTGCTCCCGGCGGCTGCGCATGGTATCGAGGGTGTCGGCAAGCGGAGAGGCGGGGCCGGACTGGGGAAGGTCGATGTTCAGCCGCTCGATGCGGTTGAGATCCTCCCGGTGCAGGGTGCGCTGGATCTGGAAGTCAACCGGATGGTGGAGGTGGATTTCGGCTGCCTGGTCTAGCCGTTCATCCTCCATGGCGAGGACGTCGCATGTTGCCTTCTCTCGTTTGTCGTACAGCCGCCAGATGTTTTTCGTCCCAGGATTGATGGTCTTGCCGGGGGTCTCCGAGATCTTGATGGCCGGCTTCCACTCGGTGCCGTCTTTTACCGCGGTCAGTTTGTAGACGCCGTCCAGCGCCGGGGCGCCCTGGCTGGTGATGAGCGCGGTGCCGACGCCAAAGACCAGGCGATTTACGACATCCGTCGGCTCCAGCCCGAGTTTCGGCGCCTCGGTGCGGATCTGGCTGAGAATCTGCCAGATGACCATTTCATCCAGCTGGTTGGAGAGGACGATGTTGGTGTCGGTGAAACCCGTCCGGTTCATGGCAAGGGCAGCCTGCAGGGCGAGATGGGCCAAGTCCCCTGAATCGAGGCGGATGCCCACCGGCCGGTGGCCCTTCGCGCGCAGTTCCTCGAAGACCGTGATGGCGTTGGGGATGCCGCTCTCTAAAGTGTTTACGGTGTCGACCAGCAACAGGCAGTCGTCCGGATAGATTTCGGCATAGGCCCGGAAGGCCCCGATTTCCCCTGCCCCGAGCGCCCCGAAGGCCTGGACCATCGAGTGGGCATGGGTGCCCTTGGGATCGATTCCCAGGGCGTGGGAGATGCCGACATTGCTGGAGGCGTCGACCCCGCCGACCAGCGCCCCGCGGACCCCGGCATTGCCGCCGTACCCTTGCGCCCGCCGCAGGCCGAATTCGAGGATCGGCCGGCCGGCCGCCGCCTGATGCATTCGGGAGGCCTTGGTGGCGATGAGGGTCTGGTAGTTTATGTGGTTGAGAAGCGGCGTCTCAAGGATCTGGGCCATGGCCATCGGCCCCTGAACGGTAAGGAGCGGCACGGTGGGGTGGGCGACCCGGCCTTCCTGCAACCCCGTGATCCGGATTCTCCCGAAATGGCCTTCATCAAGGAGCCAGTCGAGAAAATCCCGGTGAAACAAGGGCTTGCCGCTGCGGCCGGTTTGTCGCCTCAGGTAAGCGATTTCGTGCTCGGTGAAGCGCTCCTCGGCCATCCATTCCAGCAGGCTGCCCGTGCCCGCAAGGACCGTGTAGCCTGCCTGATGGGAGCCGTAGGACGGGTTGTTGCGGTAAAAATACTCGAACTGGGCATCCATGTTGTGCAGCCCCTGGCGGAAATAGAGCTGGGCCATGGTCAGCTGGTACTGGTCCGTCATCAGGATGCCTTCGCTCAACTGCCGGTGCGCGCGTCTCATTGCCTTTCTTCCTTTCTGGAGTTGAAAAATTCCTGGCTCGACGTTACCCGGCCGCCGGCGGCGACAATCTTCGCGAGAGCCATTTGGCAGTCGCCTGGCCGGACGTCCACGCCCCGGCAGCAGTCCTCGATGACTGTGACCCGGTACCCCAGTTCCAATGCGTCCAGCGAACTGAAAAGGACGCAGTAATCGGTGGCAAGTCCCGCGAGATAGAGTTCGGTAACCCCGGCATCCTGCAGATAGGCATGGAGACCGGTCTGCTGCAGCCGGGCGTTGTCGAAGAAGGTGCTGTAGCTGTCGATTTCCGGGTCGATGCCCTTATAGACCACCTGCCGGATGAGACCGCTTTCCAGGGCCGGATGAAACTCCGCCCCCCATGTTCCCTGGATGCAGTGATCGGGCCAGAGGATCTGCGGTCCGTACGGTGTGTCCGTTGTCGTGTAAACCTCTTTGCCGTAGCGGCTGGCGAAGCTGATATGGCCCGGCGGATGCCAGTCCTTGGTGGCGGCCACCTTCTGGAAGAGCTGCGTGTGCATAAGCCGGTTGATCGCCGGTACGATCCGATCGCCCTCGGGCACCGGCAAGGCGCCGCCGGGGCAGAAATCGTTCTGAATATCCACAAGCAGCAGGGCGTTCTTCATATGATCCCTCCTCTGCCAACACTCAGGCAAATGATAAGGTCGAAATTCCTAACCCTTTTAAGAAAACAGATAACACCGAGGATCTCAGCTGTAAACCATAAAGCCAGCCCCCTTTCGGAAAGCGGTTCCGTGCTTATGGTCTGCCTGTTGGAAGCGTCAACTCCTCGGGTTATTCAGTGAGGGGGGCGACGTATTAACAGTGAAAAATGTTTGTCGAAAGCAGCCTTCGACAATTGATCATATATGAGGTTATCATGCAGACATTCATGCCGCAGAAGATGCTGCCCGATGTCGTTTCCGTGCCCGAAGCCGCCAGGTACCTCGGGATTGGAAAACAGGAGGTCTACCGGCTCCTGGAATTCGGTGAGTTACGGGCGAAGAGGGAGAACGGCAAGATCCTGATCGACCCCACCAGTATCTACGAACTGTGCAACAGGGGCAAGATGCACTGATGCTTTCAAGCGTAATCGCTTTGAGATAGAACAAAAATGGCCATTTGCCCGTTCGGTTCCCGAATGAACAATGGCCATTTTTCTGACGCCCCGCGGCGTTTGGTCGAGGGTGTCGACGGTGAGTCTTCGGAGGGATCAACCGCCGATATCGTAGTCGAAGGCCACCCCCGCGGCATCGTTGTATTTGGTGCCTAATTCGGAAAATTTCGTCCGTATTTCCTCTTGTTCGGGCTGCCACTCGGTCGGGCACTCCCGCCGCAGTTTATCTATCCGCTCTTCCAGTTCGGCCATGACGATATGGAGGCCGTTTACCTGTTCGTACATCCGCTGCTTGTTGCCGGTCTCCAGCTGGTCCATGCGGTTCATCACATCGTACAATTTTGCTTTCCACATGGTGAGTTCGATATCAACACCTTTGCAATAATCTGAGAGTTCCATGAATCATTCCTCCATACAAAAATTGATACGGATGGGAAAACTTTCCAGCCCTTTTGCCATGCTGGATATGTGAGAGATCTGTTTTCCCCTGCATATTCAGGCCGCAAGTGCCGAAAGAGATGGTCCTGCAGTCATTTCGGCAGGTGTTCGGCCATTTTCCCTGGGGGTGCTCCTGATCGGTTAACCTCCAAAGAAGCGAGGATCGTGAAGATCAAGGTTCAAGCGAAAAACGCTGCAATGCTGTGTGGAACCTTTGGAGGGTACTATAAGCTGTCCGCTTCTTAAGGCAAGTTTGGGCTCGACGATCCCATCATGATTTGCACTTGACTTTGCCTGGCCCCATCCATACTAAAAAGGAAGGACCATCCACCGGGGAAGCCGTGCCCTCCGGATTCCCCTGACACTCTCCTCCACTCTCGTCGGGGTGCACCATGAATACTAAGCCACTCAGTCACTGCCCGGGTTTTGAGCGATTTCGGGATTTAAAGTCGTTTCTCTGCAGATGCCAACGTTGCGGTGCGGAACTGGAGATCTTCTCCGACGAATTCAACCGCCCGCACACCTGCAAAAGCTGCCATGAGCAGATTGATTTTACCAAGTGTACATATGAAGGTGGCGGCACCGATCCGTCACCCAGATAGTGCCTGTCCAGAAATGGCTATGTCCTAACTCTTCGTTGCTCTAAAAAGGTTGGATGCAATATGACGGTCTCGGGACCGTTCCTTTGGAAATGTACTGCAAATGGAGGCCGACGGATGACGCTTCGAGATCAGCCACAGAAAAAATCCATCGATCCCGAATCCCTGGCAAAAATGGTGCAGGTTGCCGGCACGGTGAGGCATCTTTTTGTCGCAACGGTCAACGAACAGGGCACTCCCCATCTGGCCACAGCGGAACACATCACCCTGGAAGATTGGGACCTTGTCACCATTACCGCCTGGTTCTGTCCCCAGACCGCCAAGAATGTCCAGACCAATCCGGCCATTTCGGTGGTTGTCTGGGATCGCGACAGGGACCTGGGTTTTCAGGTGATAGGGGAGGTGGAACAGGTGGCCGAAGTGACCATGCCGAATGGCTATATCCCGGGGGAGACCGTTGTTTACCCGCAGATTGAAAGAAAGCTGATTGTCCGGGTCCGGGAAATCCTCAAGTTCGGTCAGGCCATGCACAGCGACGCCGAAGGCTTGTAAGGATCGGGCCGGGTTGGGGTACCCGAAAAAGAAGGCAGTGAGGTAGGCCTGGACAAGGCGGACGGAGGATTCCGCCGCCTTGTCTCTTCGCCTGACTACTTCTCCGCCATCTTGGCGCAGGCCGCCATGGCGCCTTTTTCTATTTCTTCCGGCGTCAGGTCTTTGACGTGGGTGGCGAAACTCCAGCTGTAGCCGAAGGGATCCTGGACGGTGCCCATCCGGTCGCCCCAGAACATGTCCGAAACAGGCATCCGCACTTCGGCGCCTGCCTTGACTGCAGTCTCAAAGGCTTTGTCCACATCGTTCACATAGACATAAAAACTGACGGGGGAGTCGCCCAGGGTCTCGGCGCTTTGGCAGGGGTATTGCGGGTTTTCTTCGCCCATCATGACGATCGAGCTGCCGATCTTGATCTCGGCGTGCATCACTCCTTTGCCGTCCGGTCCTGGCATGACGCAACGCTCTTCGGCGCCGAAGGCCTTCTTGTAGAATTCTATGGCCTTGCGGGCGTCCTTGTATACGAACATCGGAGTAAGGGTTTGATATCCCTCAGGGATTGGCTGAGTCATAATAAACCTCCTGGCTTATGGAATACACCTGTTGTTTTCCGTGTGGATTTTGAGATAGCGGCGGTTTCCTTTCGGGTCAACCGCTATTTTTAACTGTAGTCTCAATGAGGGGGAAAGCAACGGGGCATCACAAAAATGGTGGCGGTGGGGAAACAGGAGAGAAACTGAGCATCATGGATCAATAATCCCATTTGAACTGAAGACCGGCTTTGTTGTCGATTTCATTGCTCTCGCTGGTGGCCTTGAGGTGGGGGGTGAGTTCGATCTCGACTTCGATGCCGCTGGTATCGGACGTCGCTCCCCGCTTGGTGCCCACATAGACACCCTCGGTCAGGTATTTGCCGACCTCGACCGAAGGGCCATTCTCGCCACCCTCGACTCGCAGCACATCCACGCGAAGAATCTTGCGGAAGGTGCCCATGATGTCGAAGCCCTCGGTCGTACCGGTCAGTTCTGCGGCAACGCCGGCAAGCTGCACGGCCTCGTAGGGGCTGAGCCTGCCCTGGGACTTGCCGAACACGATGCGCGACAGGATTTCCTCCTGGGGCAGCTGGGGTTCCGAGGATAACGTCAGCTTGGTCTTGCTGGCTGTGCCGGACAGGTTCGCCTTCACCTCAAGATCGCCTGCGGTATGGACCCCGACGATATCGAGCTGCGGATCGGGCGGCTGTCCGCCGAGAAAGATTATTTTGGAGTCGCGGATGGCAAAGGTGGTGCCGATCACCTCGAGCTGCCCGCGTCGGGCCTGCAGTTGGCCGACGAGCTTGGGACTGTCGGCTGGACCGGTGATATCGAGATGTCCCTCCCATTCGGAGTCGAGACCCTTGCCGCGGACGAAGAGGCGTCCGGGAATTTCCACCGTGACCTGCAGTTCTGCGGCAAAACTCTCCGGTTCCTCCTGCTTTGGCTCAACCTGTCCTTCGCTGCCCGCCGGTTCGCCCGGCTGGCGCAGGTTGTCGACTTCAAGCTGCGGCACCGAGGGGGGCAGGGCCACTGCCAGGTCGACCTCGCCCCGGTTCACCGTCACCTCGCCGGTTATCGCTGCCTTCCGGTCGTCGCCGGCGAGGCTCAGGTCGATGTCGCCAAAGAGCTGCAGCTCATCCATGCGGGTGACCGCCATATCCCGCATGGCCAGTGTCGCGCGGTAGGCAAGAGGAGGGTGGGTGGCTATTTCGATTTCCGCGGTGCCGGTCAAGGTGCCTTTGCCGCCGTCATCCGCGGCTATCTCGGTGATATGCACGCCGCGCGGATCGAGTCGGCCGTCGATCCGGATATTTTGCAGGAGCGTGCCGAACTGCAGATGTTCGTAGCGGCCGTCCGCAAGTTGCACCGTGCCCTCCAGGTTCGGTTCGGCCTGGCTGCCCGACAGGACGGCAGCCAGCTTGAGCCGTCCGGAGAGGCTGTGGTCGGGGAGGGGCACATAGGGCCAGAATTGGGCGATCTCGCCGTCGACGTCTGCCTGCACGGTAAGCGGCGCCCGGGGGTCAAGATCGAATCGCCCGTCGAGCAGCGATACAACAAGCGGCAGGCCGGCCCGGGCCGTGAGAATCTGCAGCTCCGGCCCTCCCGCCGACAGACTTCCGTCCAGCCGGCCCTGATTGAGATTCGCGTCGAGCTGCAGAGCGAGCGGCGGGGTCTGGCCGCCCTCTGTAATCCGGGCAATTTGCGCAAGCCGGATCTCGCCGACGGAGGCCGAGAGCCCAGCCCGCGCCGCCTTCCCCGCCTGTTCGTTCCAGTTGGCTGAAAGGGAGAGGATCCCCGTCAGCCCCTGCCGGGTAAACATCTCGTCCCATGGGCCCAGGGCGATGCTGGAAAGTTCGGCCGTGGCCGAAATCTCCCGGTCGGGAATAAAGGAAAACGTGCCGTCAAGACCTCCCGCGCCGATTGCCAGGGCGGCGGTGCCGTCGACTGCGCCGGCTGCAGTCCTGTTGAGCTGCAGAGGCCTGCGCAAAGCGATCTTTTCCGTGCCGATGCCGGCGGTGAGGCGGCTGACTTTCACTTTCACATCCTCGGCAAGAGTCATGTCGGCTGTGGCCGACAGGGTAACCGGCAACGACTCGTGCGTCTGGCTTGCCTGGAGTTGACCGGCCGTCGAAAGCGTCGCCCGCAGGCCGGAGAGAGGTCCTCGCAGCGCCGCCTGCAGCTTGTCCAGGGTAGCCTGGCCGTAGGCGATTTTCGTTCCTGTCAGCTGCAGCTCGACCGCCGGCTCGCCGAAGGCATCGGCAACATGGCCGCGTAGGGTCAGGCGATCGAGCCCATTCTGGTCCGCGCCGCTGCCGCCGGCCAGCCGCAACCCCCTGGCGGTAGCGTCGATGGCGATTCGTTGGTTCTTTTCCTCGGGCAGGAAGTCGATTTTGCCGGTGACCTGCCCCGCGGCGACGGGCGGTGCCCAATCCCGCAGCATTGCCGCGTCGAGCCGGGTGAGGTTGATGGTGCCGCGCATCGGCGGTTCATAGCCCGGCAACTCGAGTCCACCCGCGAGTTCGAGCATGTCTCCTTTCAGTGTAAGACCAGTAAGCTGAAGCCGGTCGGGCGGCAGGACCACATCGGCGGTCAGTCGGTACGGCTTTTCCCTGAGTGTAAAATCCGCCCTGTTAAGAAGGGACAGGACTGCCTCCTCCGACCACTCCATGGTGGAGGCTATCTCGATCTTGTCGAACCGTTCGCCTGATTCGATAGTCGGCACAGCAAGGTCGATCTCGCCCGCCGGGGCGCCCACCGGCCCGTCCAGCTGAACGGCCAGCCGGGCTGCCTGCGGCATGACGACGCCTATATCTGGGGGCAGGGCGCCGGGCAGGACGGCCAGTTCGCCGGCAGCAGCCATTCTGGTGAAGCCGTCCGTCAGCGCAAGGGAGAGGGAGCCGTCGGTCATGGCCAGATCGATCCGGTCGAGTTTAACTGTGAGATCCTGCCTGGGCGACAGTTCGAGGTGTCCGGCGAGGGCAGGTTGCGGCCCCGCCAGACGGTCGAGATCGGCCTGGCCAAGGCCCAATTCTTTTGCTGTGATTGCGAACTCGGCCCGGCCGCCGCCGGCCGGGTCCCAGGCGCCGTTTTGCACAGTCAGCCGGCCGGCCCCGCTCAGCTCCATTCCCGTGAGTGCAGAAAAAACTGCGAGATCGGCAATATCGGCGGTAACGGCCGCGGCAGTGACGGCTCCGTTATCATCCAGCCCGGCCCGCCCGGTCAGCTGCAGGCCCGCTGCCGCGATCACCACATCCTCCATGGTCATGTCGTGAAAATCCTCGGCCAGATCCGCCTTCAGGGCGAGATCCAGCCGCTCCCCGAGGATCGCCGCAAGCCCGGCCTCAGTCCAGTCGTTGCCCTGCGCCGTCCCTTGCACTTCGACGGCAAGCCGGTCGTCGCGAGCCGTGGTCCGCACGGTCAGGGAGAGCTCGCGGGTGGTGAGTACCGGCGTCGTTACCGATTGGCCTGTAACCTTAAGGTGCAGATCGGGCATCGCCAGATTGCCTTGTGCCTCGCCTTGCAGGTCAAGCCCCTGCCACCCCGCCGCATCCCCGGTAAGGCTGCTCGCCGCAGGGTCGATTCTGGCCTGCAGTCTGGCGGCCAGCCGGTTTGCCGCAAGATCGAAGTCGGCCTCGGCGGCAAGCGTCAGCAGCTCCGGTTTGGCCAGATCGAGAGTGGTCAACGTCAGCCTTTCGGCCTCCATGTCATACCGGCCGGAGAGGCCGAGATCGACCGTTCCCTGCAGCTGGGCCGGCAACTCGGCCGAGAGCTTGCCCAAGATGCCGGCCGTGCCGGAAAAGGTGAAGCCGAGCTGCCGGCGGTCGAGCGAAAGGCCGATTTCGCCGGCGAGTTCGGCAAGATCCGACGCGGCGAGCTGTAGATTGCCCCGCCATTGTTCGGCGGGCCCTTCTCCTTTCAGCGCAAGGGTCACGTCGGCCGCCTCCTCCGGCGGCAAGCCGGCCAGGGTCATGGCGATCCCGGTTCGGTGGAAGCGACCGTCTACCTCGGCGCGCAGCTCCTTTTGGTCGGCATCAAAAGCCAGATCTACAGCCAAACGGTCAAGGTCCTCCGCTCGCGGCGTGAGGTGAAGGGAAAGTTCTGCGGCCCGTTTTCCGACAGCTCCGGAGGCTTCGACGGCGTAGGAAAAACGGCGTCCGCTTTGGGGATCGACGACGACGACATCCGGCAGGTCCAGCCGTCCCAGCCGGATCGCCAGCGGCAGGGCGGGAGGTCCTTCGGCCGGTTCGTCCGGTTGTTCTTCGGGGCCGGGCTCCTGCGGGAGTGTCACCGCTAGGCTGGCGGCGGCTAGACGGTCGATCTCCACGACCCCTTGTAGCAGTGCCAGCGGTGACCATTGCAGTTCCAGTTGATTGCCTTCGACCTCAAGGCCGGTAGCGGGCATGGCCAGAGTAAGGCTGTCGATGGCCAGGCCAGTCCACAGGCTGCCGCGGATCCCGCCCACCGCCAGACGGCCTTCGATGGCCGCGGACACTGCCCGCTCAGCAGTGGGCATGGCGAGCCGCAACACCGGCCCCGTGCCGGCCGCAAGCAAAAGACCCACCGCCAGCACCAGAAAAATGACGATCCCGTACAGCAGGCGACGCAGCCAGTTGAATGCCGAGGTTTTTTTTTTCGGTTTACCGCCCGGCCCGCTCTCTTCTTCGTCTGCGGGGCTGGTGTGCATCTCGTTCATTAGCCTCCACAAGGGACTAAAAAGCCTGCCCGATACTGAGGTAAATCTGGAAGTCGTCGTCGATTTCCCTCTGATCGAGCGGAACTGCGAAGTCGAAGCGCAAGGGGCCGACGGCGGTGTAGTAGCGGAGGCCGAGGCCGGCCGCCCAGAGCAGGTCGAAATCCTCCGGCTCCTGACTCTCGAAAACATTGCCGCCTTCGATGAATGGCACCACGCCGATGGTTTCTGTCACGCGGGTGCGAAGCTCGATCCCCGCCTCCATCAGCGAGCGGCCGCCGATCGGATCGTTCTCTTCATCCAGCGGGCCAACCTTCTGATACTCATAGCCGCGGATCGATCCGCCGCCGCCCGCATAGAACCGCTTGTTGGAGGGCAGGGAGGAGCGCTCCTCGCCAAAGACCGTGCCGGCCCTGGCCCGCCCGGCCAAAACATAGCGGCGGGCCTTGTCGAGCGGCAGATAGCTTGAGCCGGTAAGGAGAAGCGTGGTGAAGCCGGCGTTGGCCCCGGCGAGGCTGGACAGCGGCGACACTGCCAGTTCCAGGCGGCTGCCGTCGGTGGGATCGAGGGGATTGCTGGTGCTGTCGCGCCGCAGCTTGCCGCGCAGGCCGCCCAGAAAAAAGTACTCGTTCGGGGAATCGGGCCCGGTCAGGTCCGAGTACTCCGCCGTCACCCCGAGGGTTGCCGCCCAATATTCCAAGAACCGCCGTTCGATCCCGACAAACCCGTCGGCCAGCTCGCCCTCGTAGGCGTCGGTAGTGAACTCCTTGCCCTGGCCGTCGGCGACCAGGTTTTGCCGGCGCCTGAGGAACTGGGGCTTGGCAAAGTCGGTCTCGAAACCGTATTGCAGCTGTGATGCCTCCAGGTGCAGCCGCAGTTTTTCCCCGGACCCGAACAGGTTGCGGTGCTCCCAGAAACCATTGGCCCCGATGCCGTCGGCGGTCGAATAGTCGATGCCTCCGCCGATTGTGCGATGCTTGCGCTCGGTAACCTCTATCTCGATGGGGATCTCGCCCTGGTCGGTTACCGCCGCCCCGGGACGGACATCGGCTGCGAGAAAAAGGTTCGATGCCGTAAGCTCCCGCCGGGTGTCTGCGACTTCTTCCGGCGAAAAGAGTTCGCCCTGCTGCCAGGTGCGATAGCCGGCGATAAAATCCGGGTCGACCTCGGTCGCCCCCTTTACCGTCACCGGACCGAAATTGGCCTTTTCTCCGGTGATGATGGCAAAGGTGACGTTCAGGGTCTTCTCCGCCGTATTGGCGGTAACGTTGCGGTCCCCCGCCCTGGCTAAGGGGTAGCCTCCCGCGCGGATGATTTCGACCGCCTGCTGTTCCGCCTGGATGATGGTCTCGGCTTCGGCCGGCTTGCCGGTCGTGAGTCCGGCCAATTTCAGCTCCGCCTCATTCATCGGCCGGCGCACGGTCAGGTCCGGGCGGACCACCTCCAGTTCGACGTGGGCGAGCAGGTAGGGCGGGCCGCTGTCGATGG
>Ga0154407_1169_pt2 | contig 12608 bp, 7 predicted proteins | sample RifGroB2_FD_115911 | JGI IMG/M metagenome (GOLD analysis project Ga0154407, IMG submission 115911) | Desulfobacterales bacterium GWB2_56_26
AGGGGATCGGTGCCGGGAAAGGCGCCGAGGCCCATGAGGGTCATGGTCACCGGGATGCTCAGCTTCCTCGCCAGTTCGGTCAGTTCCCCGCTGGCATCCGAGAGAGTGACACCGCCACCGACATACAGCACCGGTCGCATCGCCTTCATGATCCGCCGGCAGGCCTTCTCGACCTGGACCGGATGCGGGTTGTAGTTCGGCTGATAGCTGGAGATATGGATCGGTTTCTTTTCCGGATAGGTCATTTTGCTGGACTGAAGGTCCTTCGGCAGATCCACCAGCACCGGTCCCGGTCTGCCGGTCCGGGCGATGTGAAAGGCTTCGCGGATGGTAGGGACCAGGTCATCGAGATTATTGACCAGATAGTTATGTTTGGTGCAGGGTCTGGTGATGCCGACGATATCGACTTCCTGGAAGGCGTCGTTGCCGATGAGTGGGCGGGGCACCTGCCCGGTCAGAATGACCAGGGGAATCGAATCCATATAGGCCGTGGCAATGCCGGTGACGCCGTTGGTGGCCCCCGGCCCCGAGGTGAGCACGGCGACACCTACCTCGCCGGTTACCCTGGCCAGGCCGTCCGCGGCGTGGACCGCGCCCTGCTCGTGACGGACCAGTACATTTGTGATGTCGGCATCCATCAGGGCGTCATAGAGATCGAGCACTGCTCCGCCGGGATATCCAAAGATTATTTTCACGCCCTCTTCCTGGAGGCATTTGACGATCGCCTGGGCTCCGGAAATTTTTCCCATTAATCTGTTCCCTTGAGATAGTTAGAAATTTCAATACTGGAGAGCATCTGGAAAGCCGAAAAAAGTGGACATGTTCGTCAGGAGACCGGACAATGCTCTCTGCACCAAGGCCCATAATCAATCGACCTCGGGCAGGTAAGCCGTTGTGCAACAATTAAGATAACATACTATCTTCCGAAACGGCATATGGGGCCGTAACGAAATGGAGGTAATTGTTACAGTTATTTCGTAACGGCCACTAAACTTTCTTCCGACAATGAAGAATCAGGGGAAATACCTTTCTGATTAGACATTTGACAGCGGAATATATCTGTCAATCTGGCGTCTGTCAACCGCAATGGCGTGGGGCTCTCGCCCAGATCCAGCGGCGGGAGACGTGCGGCAGCGTGAAAACTCCCTTGACAACCGCAGCCCAAGATGTGTAATACAATCCACATGCATTTTCAGCAAACTTCATTATACGCATGTGATATGATTATGGCAAACTCGCTGCTTCTCCTACTAGGTCTATTGACTGAATCCGTGGCTGATACGGAGGGGTTGTAGTGTGATTTAATAACTCTGTTTTCCAAAAGGCCACGGTTGAAAAACCGTGGCCTTTTTTTTTGTTCAATCCGGATCGTAAAGCAAGGAGAAGAAATGAATCCTGAGTTGGTGAGAAAATATCGTCCCTATCCGCAGGTGTTTCTGCCGAACCGCACCTGGCCGGGAAAAACCATAGAAAAAGCTCCGATCTGGTGCAGCGTTGATCTGCGCGACGGCAACCAGGCTCTCATCCAGCCGATGAGTCTCGACAAAAAACTCGAGATGTTCCAACTCCTTGTCGATATCGGGTTCAAGGAAATAGAGGTCGGCTTCCCGTCCGCCTCGCAGGTGGAATATGACTTTGCCAGGGTGCTCATCGAGCGGAACCTGATTCCGGAAGGGGTGCTGATCCAGGTCTTGACCCAGGCCCGCGAGCATTTGATCACGAAGACCTTCGAATCGGTGAAGGGCGCGAAGGAGGCTGTGGTTCATCTCTATAACTCGACCTCAATCCTGCAGCGGCGGACGGTCTTCAAGATGAGCCGGAAGGAGATTACCGAGCTTGCGGTGCACGGGGCGAAACTTCTCAAACAGGAAGAGCAGAAATACCCGGAGACGCTGTTTCATTACGAGTATTCGCCGGAGAGCTTTACCGGGACGGAGCTCGACTACGCCCTGGAAATCTGTGAGGCGGTCATGGATATCCTGCAGCCGACTCCGAAAAATAAGCTGATCCTTAATCTGCCGGCGACCGTCGAACTGGCCACACCCAATATCTACGCAGACCAGATCGAATATTTCTGCACCAAGATGAAAAACCGGGACTCGGCCATCATCAGCCTCCACGCCCATAACGACCGCGGCTGTGCGGTAGCCGCCACCGAACTGGCCCTCATGGCCGGCGGAGAACGGGTCGAGGGGACCTTGTTCGGCAACGGCGAGAGGACCGGCAACGTCGATATCGTCACGCTCGCCCTGAATATGTTCACGCAAGGCGTGGACCCCAAACTCGACATCCACGACATGAATCGCCTGGTCGATGTCTATGAGCGGGTAACTCACCTGCCGGTTCATCCGCGGCACCCATACGCCGGGGAACTGGTCTACACCGCGTTTTCCGGCTCCCATCAGGATGCCATCAACAAGGGCATGCACGAATACGAGGAACTGGCCTCCGGCCGATGGGCTGTGCCTTATCTGCCAATCGACCCCTCCGACGTCGGCCGCACCTACGAATCGATCATCCGCATCAACAGCCAGTCCGGCAAGGGCGGTGTCGCCTACGTGATGGAAAAAGAATTCGGCTTCCGTATGCCGAAGACCATGCACCCGGAATTCGGCAAGATCGTCCAGGCCCTCACCGACCGGGAAGGTCGGGAATTGCAGCTTGACGAGATCTTCGCGGCGTTTAAAAAAGAGTATCTTACCATAAAAGCTCCCTATGAACTGAAGTCTTTCAATGTCGTCAAACGCCATATCAGCGACAACGAAAACGGCTCTCACGCTGAAATCGAAGCGACACTCCTCGCCGACGGTCGGGAAGTGACCATCGCCGCCTCCGGCAACGGGCCGCTCGACGCCTTCTGCTCCGCCCTTAAAAAGGATGTCACCGGCGACTTCCGTCTGAGCCACTACGACGAACACGCCCTGAACGGCGGCTCCAGCGCCAAGGCCGCCGCCTACATCGAGATCGAAATGCCGGACGGTACGTCCCGCTGGGGAACGGGGGTGGATACGGATATCATCATCGCCTCGATCAAGGCGGTGTTGAGCAGCCTGAATCGGTTGAAAAAAGGAATCTGATCACTGCAAGTGATGTTCCGGATGCCTGACGCTCAGGCTATCCGGAACTCCGCCCGACGCCTGCGATCGACTCCACCCCAACAGAACAAGCAGGGTAGAGATTTTTGAGCAGGAATCCACACCCTTACCGCCTATTCAGCGCATGCCGACCAGAAGATGCTTGTCGACTAGGTCAAGGCCATGCCCGAGTATCCAAAAGAAATCCAGAAGGTGCACGGGGAAGAACACGCGCGTCGGGCGCTTGCCCTGGCGTTGGGAATCGGTGAATGAAGAAGCAGTCTTATGACGAGTGATGCGCTGGCAGGATCAAGAAGATGGACGATGAGAATCTCGACGGCTCCAGTCATATTCTTGCATTGAAAGGAAGAAGAGAGTACACAACCTTGTGAATACGAGAAAAGAAAGGATGCGCCCAGAAAGCCTCGCCAGTGGCGAAAACAGGTGCCTTTTGGATACTGATCTGTCTAATGTCCTGATATTGACGATTGTAAGCCATTGTGCATATTCATGGGAGTTTGCGAATTAATATGGAAGAAATGAATCAGGTGCCGAAGATAATCCAATGGATCGACATTGGTGATCGGAGGAAGGCCTTAATAACAACCTGTATCCTCACTGCTCTCACCATTGGGCTCGGAGTGTATCTTTCACAGCCTAAAGTATTCCAGAGTGACAGCCTGCTCAGTTATCAACAGCAAATGGTCAACGCCGGCAGGATGCTGCCCGATGATAACTCAAAGCTGAAGGATATCGTAAGTACACTGACTCAAATTGTTACGAGCAGGTCCAGCCTTGAGAAAATTATCAATGATGAGAAATTGTTCGAGAAAGAAAGAAAGCAATTGCCAATGGAAGATGTAATAGAGGAAATGCGCAGTCAAATCAGCATAGAGCCATCAAAGAACGGCGACACCTTTCGTGTGGTGTATACGGGGAGTGATCCGGTGAAAGTTGTCCGGGTGGCAAATGCACTGGCGGCACGTTTCATTGAAGAAAATTTAAAGTACCGTGAGGAAAGGGCGTCCGAAACTTCAGCATATACCGAAGAAGAGCTTGAGATGGCAAAAAAGATGCTCGATGGCAAGGAAGCGGTCATGCGGGACTATAAGCTGAAATTTTACAATGAAATGCCTGACCAGCGCGAAACGAATATGTCAAGGTTGATAGCTTTGCAGACCCATAATCAGAGCAGGCAGGAATCCACACAGAATCTGGAGCGGACACGTGCGCTCCTGCGCGATCAGGTTGCTACCAGAAGAGAATTGTTGGAAATAAAAGAAAGCAGTCTCGTGGCAGTCGCCAGTGATTCGTCCCGGGTTTTGAGCAAGAAGCAAAAGAAGGAGCAACTACTCGCTGAGCTGCAAGCTCTGGAGTTGAGATATAAAGAGCAACATCCGAAAATCGTTAGCCTGAAAAACAAGATCGTCAAGCTGGAACAGTCATCAGAGGATGAATCGGAGGGCGAACTTGCCACGACTCAAGCTGCCGACAATCCTGAAGAGCGGGGCGATAAGACTCTCATGGACCTGCAACTCCAAATCAAGGATATCGATTACAGCATCGAAAAGATCCTCAAGGAGAAAGAAGAAGTAGAGGTATTGATCAAACAGTACGAAGGATGGGTGGCTGCAGCGCCGATACGGGAAGCGGAATGGTCGGCTCTCACAAGGGAGTATGCAGAATTGAAAAGGCATTATGATTTTCTTGTAGGCCAGAATCTTCAGGCTGGCTCAGCGCTCAACCTTGAACGAAAACAGCGGGGAAGTCAGTTTAAAATTGAGGACACGGCTCAGCAGCCGGTGAAGCCGGTGAAGCCGGATTTTCTCAAGATCATGGGAGTCGCCCTCTTGTTGGGGTGCGGTGCCGGAGTGGCGGGGGCCCTTTTTCTCCAGAAAATGGATACCTCTTTTCGATTTCCCGAGGAACTGGAGACGGCCTTCCCCTTTGAAGTCCTTTGTACGATCCCGCATTTGCCGTTAAAGCCGGAAATTGACAGACAGCGTATCAAAACAGTTATAGGTATCGTCATATTTTCAACATGGACTTTGGCAATAGCCGCCGCACTCGTAATTTTCTGGAAACAGGGGCGGATTATTGTCTGATTGGCTTGAGCGTTCGGTTTTCCCCGTAACGGAGCAGGGATATCCCTGATAATGCGATGTATAGAAAGTTCTACTGCTTGGATAAAAGGCCATTCGAATTGGCGCCGGTGGGGGGGCTGGTATATCTGAGCGATGCGCACAGGGAAGGGCTTGCGATATTGCGATATGGCATTGTAGCGGATAAGGGGGTCCTCCTCCTGACTGGTGGGGTCGGCGCCGGTAAGACGACTCTTCTCAATACCCTGCTCAATATGTTACAGGATGGTATCGAAGTTTGCCTGCTCAACAACCCCAGGATGACCCGAATAGAATTCTTCTATTATTTAGGAGCAAAACTCGGCATCAGTGGAAATGTTAACAAGAGTCAATTTATCCTGGAATTTTCCGAGCTACTTGGAAAATTCCAGGCAGAGAAAAAGAAGCTCCTGCTCATAGTTGATGAGGCGCAAGCTTCTCCGATAAATCTGCTGGAGGAAATCCGCCTGCTTTCCAACCATGCAGGGGAACGGAATGTTTTCAGTATCTTTCTCATCGGTCAGCCCGAGCTTCGGGAGAAATTGGCTTCACCTCAGCTTTTGCCCCTCAGGCAGAGAATAGGTGTCAGCTATCATCTGGAGCCATTAACCCGGGAAGAAACCTCGCAGTATATCGTGTATCGCTTGAAAATGGCGGGTGCCGCCAAGACATCGATATTTACGGAGAAGGCCATAGACTGTATTTACGAGGCCAGTCGGGGAACCCCAAGGTTGATCAATGTCATCTGTGACCATGCAATGGTACTGGGATTTACGCGTGAAATCTCTCTGATCGATCAGGCGACCATAATTGAATGCCTCGAAGCGGTCGGGTTGCAAGGTGAAAAAAGGCTGCAAGTATCTCGGCCGGAAGATTCATCTTCAGGCACAACTGCACTCGAAATGGGAAATTACAGAAAGGCGAAAGTCGCGCTTTTTATTACCTTGGCCTTAATCGGTGCCGGTGGCTTCATCTATTTTGACCATCTTCGGAGATGGCTGGCAGGAATTTATTGATCCGATCGACGTTTTTAAAGAAATAGAGCATTCAAAGCAGAACAAAATGAAAATTTCAGAAGCCCTCGAAAAAGCAGGTTACGGTGAAGATCTTGAAAAGAGGGCAGAAGAAGGCCCTGAAAAAGAATTCGACCATGATCGAATAGCGGTATCCCAAACCAGGGCAGGCCAAGAGGAGGAACACTCGGCAAATATTAGGTCTGTGCAAAAAAGCATAAGCGGCAAGTGGGACGAACGCCTTTTCAAAGCGGTGAACGATAGCAGCTACGTGCCGGAGATTTTTAAAACGCTCAGGTCCAGGATCCTGCACCCGCTTAGTGGGGAAGCCATCCCGAAAACCATATTAATTACTTCAGCCATTCCACGGGAAGGGAAGAGCTTCGTCGCGGCGAATCTGGGTATTTCGCTTGCCCACGGGTTGGATCAGCATTCGTTACTCGTGGATTGTGACCTGCGAAAACCTGCTATGGCAAAGATGTTCGGGTTGGATAACAGTCCAGGCCTTGTTGATTATCTCAGGGACGGTGTCGCTTTGTCGAAGCTGATACAGAAAACCCAGATAACCGCGTTATCCGTACTTGCCAGTGGAATCCCTCCCGAAAATCCAGCTGAATTGCTAGGTTCGAGCAAAATGTCCGCACTGGTCGAAGAACTGTCCAGCCGCTATGATGATAGGATTATTATCTTCGACAGTCCGCCCATGCTTGTGGCCGCAGAGTCCAGTGTTCTTGCCGGACAGGTGGATGCTATGGTACTGGTGGTTCGCCAGAGCACTTCAGGTAAAGTGCAGATTCAGAAGCTGATCGATATAGTCGGCACCGAACGGATCCTCGGCATTGTCTTTAATGATCAGAAAATCAATCTGCTGCAGAAAAGGATAATCAAGGGATATGCTTCCAATCATGGTGCTTATTATGATTAGGCGCCCCTGCAGATGCGATATGAGCAACTCCGTACAAACTCAAGACAGAGGACTTGCTTCATGTCTCCGTAGCAGAAAGGTCTACGGCAGTTCACCGAAGTTATTTATTTAATTCCTTTAATAGTGTCTCAGCCTTTTGCCGATCGGCAAACTCTCCTTTGCTGGTCAGCAGTTTGTTCAGAGTCTGCACGGCTTTTTCTTTCTGGTTATTCGCATTCTGAGCCATAGCAAGATGATAGGCAACAGCAGGGTCGGCAAGGCTGTTTTGAAGAGCAAATTCGAACTGAGCGATAGCCAGGGCGTAAGATCCCCTTTGATAATGCACCCATCCGAGTGTGTCGGCGACACGATGATCGTTCGGCAGGGCTTGTTTGGCCGTCATTGCCAGCATGAGCGCTTCGCCGAGATCGCCTCCCGGCTCCGAGGCTATCAGCCAGGCCAGGTTGTTTGCTGCTGGAGCGTAATCTTTATTAATTTCAATAATATTTTTGTATTGTTCAATTGCCTTTCCGGCGCTGCCTTCCACTGCATATAAGCCCGCCAGACACATCTTTCCGGGGATCGATTTCGGATTCTTTTCCGAAAGCATTGAGCACTTCTCCATTGCCTCCTTGTTTTTCCCCAGTCGTCTTAATAGATTGGCTGAGGCTAGCATTGGCTCGGGACTATCCGGGCTGAGGTTCTGGGCCTTGTCGTATGCGGCAAGAGACTCTTCGTCCTTTTTTTGTTCTTCGAGAAGATTGCCCAGAAGCAGATAGAGTCGATGGTCCTCTGGAGCTTTCGAGATCTGTTGACGGACAAAGGCCTCGGCGCCGGGAAGATTGCCTTTGTGGGTCAGATTAATGAGCAGAGAAATAGTTTCAATATGACCGGGATCGATTTCGAGCAGATCGGTCAGGATCCTTTCACCTTTCTTGCGGTCTCCCGCCCCTAATGTAGCCAGTGCCAGATGGCTGAGGATCTCCGTACTGTCCGGGACAACTTTTCTCAGATCGGAGAGAATGGTTATAGCAGGTTCGAATTCTTTCAGGCCGATAAGAGCGCGGCTCAGGATAAGGGCGGCGTTCAGGTTTTTAGGATTGAGCTGAAGAGCGGTTGCCGCTTCTTTCTTTCCCTCATCGAAAAGACCTTGAGTCAGGAGAAGCTGCGCCATGAGCAGGTGATAGCGATAGTTTCGCTTGTTCTTTTGAATCGCGGCAGCCGCTGCCTGTTGGGCGGCATCTATTTCTCCAAGACGTTGGTGCGCCATGGCAAGGTAGAAAAAAGGTTCGGGCCAATCGGGGAAGTTTTTGGTGAGCGGTTGTAAAATCTCCAGGGCATCCTTCACCTTGCCGTCATTCAGGTGAAAGCGGGCCTGAAGGAGGGGTACTTCTCTGAACTGGGGACTTTCCGCCCTCAGGTTGTCAAAGAGTGCCCTGGCATCCTCAAACCGTCCCCGATCCAAGTAAAAGCCGGAGAGCGCCCCGGTAATATCCGGATTTTGGGCAATATCTGATCGAGCCTTGATCAGAATCTCTTCGGCTTGATCATATTGACCAACTAACTGGTAGTGATCGGCTAATTTCAGGCGATAGCCAGGGTTCTCAGGATTTATCTCGACAACTTTCCGAAGATCATTCCCTACCTTTTCAAAGTCGCCCGTACTGCGATGATAGCCGGCCTGGAGCAGGTGGGCTTCGGCGTTGTCCGGAAATTTCTCAGTTATTTCGTCAAGCAGCTTTTTGAATTTTTCCTTTTCGTTTCTCGTCTCGTAGAGAAGAAGGAGAGTTTTGAAGTGATTAAAATTATTTTCCTCTACTGCGATGGCTTTCTGAAAAGAAGCCTCTGCTTCACTCCATCGTTTCTGAGCGACATGAATGCGTCCCTTCAGATTCTGCAGGTCACCTGAACTATCGAGCTGTTCTGCTCCGAGTCTAGCAAGTGCCGCAAGAGCCGCCTCAAAGTTTCCCTCGGAGAGTTCCAGATTGGCCAGCAAGATAAGGGCATCCCGGTAATTCGGATCCTTGGTGAGAATATGGTCTAGCCGTTTGCGGCACTCTTCCTTGTTGCCGGTCAAAAGCTGGAAAAGTGCGGCCTTGAAGTTTGCGTCAAGGTTGTCGGGAAGAAGGTCCGCCGCCCGTATCAGTTCCTCGTAGGCTTTTTTCTGATCACCTTCCTTGAGGTACAGCAGACCCAGCTGGTATCTCGCTTCTCCGTATTTTGCATCGAGTTGGATAGCACTCCGCAATTCCAGAATGGCGGCTTCCCATTTGTCCTGTTCTATATACTCGAGGGCATTTGTGAAATGCGTCTGTTTGTCTTTCTCAGGAGAATTGCATGAGGATAAAAGAGCTGTAGAAAACAGAAGAAGTACTGCAAACAACTTTTTGGTTGTGATCATTCCTAAAACCTCAGGTAAATACAGAAAAGACATCCATAAATCCAAATCTCGTTATCGAAGCTTTGCCAGTCAGATGGTGACAAAGCGGTGCAACTGTGTTAAGGAAACTCTGTCCAGATGGCCACGAGAAAAAAGGTTAAAATATCACCTAAATAGGTCTGATGTCATTTCTTGTGAAAACCTTAAAAAACGAGAAGATCTGAAAGGTAAGCAATTCTAGCATAATTTCCCGCCAAATCACTGCACTTTTTCAAAAAAGACCGTAATAGCATTTGCCAGAAAGCTTATGGTTGATTGCCATTATGTTACCTGAAATGGAAAGATGAGTATGACAGTTCGCCGAATCCTCTGCATCACGGGTGTACTTGTCTTCGTATTTCCCGCGCTGACATTCGCCGATGCCAAAATTGTGATAACGGGGCTTTCAGTAAGATTCGATTATGACAATCCGCAATACGAATCGGCAGCCACCGATTCTTTGACGGGCAATTCGTCTGGAACGAACGAAAAAGATAAGGAGAGCTCTGCCGCGCTCGGTCTCCGACCCGTTGTCAAGTTCCTCTCGGAAAGCAAGGAGGGTACCTTCGAGTTACTTACTGCCCCCGGCATCAAGCATGATTTTGTCGATTCCGAGCTTGACTGGGAAGTCGACGTGTTCTTATCTGCAGCACAGTCGTTGAGCAAAAACTGGAGACTGACTACAACCAATACCTTACTGCGCCGTGACGAGTACGATCCGCATAACTCTGTCGCTGTCGATTCAGGTGCGCAGGATATTGAAAGCGAAAGCAGTATTCCGGCACTTGCTGTCGACAGAGGAAGAAGCAGATATTGGCTCAATACCTTTAATTTCGCTTCAGAGCATCCATACAGGGAAGACAGTCAATTGAGGCTGGGTTTCAATAATCGGATTTTGCGAAACGATGAGTCGGTGGTACGCAGCTATGAGGATTATAATCGAACCGAGATTGCCATGAAGCAAAGGCACCGCTTTAGCTCCGCATGGCAGGCCGGCGTCGATTTTGGCGTGGTCCGCGGTGAATTTGATACCACCGAGATGGCGACATCGGAGGAGGGTAATACCACTGCGACTGAGCCAACCCAGGAAGATGCACTGTCGGAAGATGTGAGGGAATATCGTGCCAGGACTCTCGTGGGAAACAATACCTTCCGACACCATGACGTATCCCTCGGCTATTCCTATATCGGAGCGAGATACGACGAAGCATTGCATGACGATGGCGATATCCATGAGATACAGCTTTTATGGCGGCACGAATACTCAAGGCATGTGCAAACAAAGTTGGGCGCAGGACCTTCCTATGAAAAAACCGAAGGGCAGGATGTCAACTGGAGCGGCAACGGCATAGCTGAATGGAAATATCTTTTGCGATCCGGATCTTTCTCGCTTACCCTTGAAAAGGGTTATGATGTCGACAATTTTTCCGGCACAGGCGAGCGTGGCTTCGTGGATTTCTGGAATCTTAGGTCTGGCTTGGAATACCGTTTGCTCGAAGATCTCTCCTTTAATGGTCATCTGGCCTATCGCTATGAAGACCGACAAAATCCTTCAGCAGGTGATGACTCACAGGCAGTTGCTGCGGGGGTGGAGATAGATGCCCGGGAAGAGGACTTTAACAAAAACCGATATACCACCGGAGCGGGCCTGCGCTATAGCTTCTTGAAAGATTACAGCACGAGCCTCAACTACACTTTTATCAAACAGGATTCGGAAAGAATAGACGAAGATTACGAAGACCATCGTCTTGTTCTGAGTTTATCATGGGAAAAGGAATGGCTCCGCTGGTAAAATATTTATTCGCTATGCGTCGGTTACAAGAATATATCCTGCCGGGCCTCCTTTTCGCCGTCTTTGTGGTGGCCTATTATCCCGCTCTTCGGCTTTTTGCGGTGAAATGGTCAGTTTCGGAAGATTACTTTCATGCCTTTCTCGTCGTTCCGGCCATCGGCTACATGGTCTGGTCAAAACGTGCATGCCTTGTCAACCGCCCTGGTTCGTCAGTGGCAGGTTGCATCCTCGTTATTCTCTCGATACTGTTCTATCTGGCTTCGCTTCGGCTGCAGGTTCCTACTCTGATTTTTCTCGCAACCGGTTCGTCACTGGTGAGTGCGCTAGTTTTTATTGCCGGCTTTCGAGCGCTGAAGGATCTGGTAATGCCGATTCTGCTCTTCCTTTTGATTATCCCGATTCCGAGCCAGTTGCTGTCGGCGGTCACTGCAACGCTGCAGCTCGAAATCTCGAAAGCCAGTGAGTTTCTCATTCGCTTGTTCTCCATTCCTATGTATCGGGAAGGAAACATGCTGTATTTTCAACAGATGGCCTTTCAGGTAATCGATGCCTGCAGCGGCGTACGTTCCTTGATTTCCATGACGACCTTCAGTGTAATCGTCAGCTATTTTACCCTCACCAGGCTGTGGTCGGCCTTGTTTCTCTTTTTATTCAGCATTCCTGTGGCGATTTTGATCAACATACTCAGGGTTGTTTTTCTTGCACTGGCGTTTCATTATTTTGACCTGAACCTCTCGGAAGGAATTCTTCATACCATTACCGGGCTGGTTCTTTTTATTTTTGGCTTAACTATGCTGTTTGCCTTCCAAAGGATTCTGGAGTCGTGGGAAAGAAAGTCCAAAAAAAGAATATATTCCTGATTGTGCTCTTGCTGTTGACAAGTTGTTTTGTTTATTGGCGAACAGAGCCTGTGAAAGCTGCTAAGCCGATAGGCCTGCAAACATTGCTCGGGCCGGTTCCGGGATATCAGATAACGGGTACCTTGGCCCTGGATCCGACCACCGTCTCCTATCTTGAGCTGGATGATTACACTCAGGGCGGATATAAGAAAGACGGCTCGGCCATAAATCTTTATATCGGCTACTATTTTACATCGGATAAGGTTTCTGCAGCACACTCTCCTCTCGTCTGTTTTCCAGGCCAGGGCTGGACTCTAACCGATCCCGATACACGGCAACTGCAGGTGGGCCGGCACCTTATCAACTATGCGGAAATGACGGCCACTCTTGAACATCATAAGGAACTGGTGCTTTTTTGGTACCAGGCCCATGACAAAACGGAGACGG
>Ga0154407_1132_pt1 | contig 12461 bp, 10 predicted proteins | sample RifGroB2_FD_115911 | JGI IMG/M metagenome (GOLD analysis project Ga0154407, IMG submission 115911) | Desulfobacterales bacterium GWB2_56_26
ACTCCGATTTGAACCTGCTTGCCTCCTCCGCGTGGAACTTGGCCAGGCGAAGTTCCTCCTGATGTTGCTTCAACTGAGTGATGTCCTGGGTAATCCAGACGCTTCCCCCCTCGCTGAGCCGGATCGGATCAACCCCCTGGCCGATAAGCCGCAGCCAGATCCGCTTCAGATCGGAACGGACTATTTGATGCTCGATATCAAAGATTTCACCCTTGGCAAGCTGCTCGTAGATCTGGTCAATAGATCCGGTATACCCAAGATATGAGGCAAGGATGGATGCCGCCGGCTGACCGATGATTGCTTCCGGCGGGATGCCCATGATCTCCGAGGCAATGGTATTCACTTCCTGAACAATGCCGTTCCGGACAAAGGCTATTCCAACACCGGCATATTTTACGATAACAACAAGCTCCAGCATCTTTGCCTTGAGTTGTTTCTCGAGCGTGCGCGCGGCAGTCACGTCATGGAAGACGATGACCAGACCCAGCAATCTGACCTGCTCATCGTGGAGTGGAGATACAGTGATTTCGACCTGGAACTCATTGCCATTCCCATGACGAACGAGGATGGCCTGTTTTCGCAAACGGCAGGGCTTCTCGCCGAATTGAAGGCAATCCTCCAACAGATTTTCCATCTTCTCTCGCGTTTCTTGATGAACGATCTGGAAGTGTTCCTGGAAAGGTTCTCCGACCACCTTGGCGGATTGCACCCCGGCGAGCTGGGCCGCTGCAGGATTAAGAGAGAGGATCCGTAAGGAGGTGTCCGTGGTGATAACTGCGTCAGCAATCGACTGGAGTGTAACGGTCGCCTGTTCCTTTTCCGTATGCAATGCCACGAAGGCCGATTTCAAGATCTTTAACGGAAAAACACGCAGCACGAAGTACACCAGGATTCCGCAGAGGCTGCTGACCAGAAAAACAATGGCCGAGGTCTGGAGTATTGAGCGTATCGACCGCGATATTTTTAAGATACCGACCGGCGCCCCGGCATCGAAAACAGGAACCTCGACATGAATCAATGGCGGTAGCAGAGATGCCTTGTTTTCCGCAATAAGTTTGTTGTTGCCGTCAAACAACTGCCGGTGCTCCCGATTATTCACATCATGCGGACGATGCCCTATGATTGAGGAGAAACGGATATCCTCGTATTGCCAGTACTCCGGATTCTTATTGATCTCGTTGGTGATGGTGTGCGCGAAGACGTCGGCCTCCGCGCCCATTCTGATCTTTTGTTCTCCCACGAAAAAGAGCAGATAGAGAATAAAAGGAGCAATCGCACAGAGAACGGCGACGGCGACGATCAACGGCCGCACTGTCGATTCCCATTGGAATTGATTGCTACTTTTGCTGTTCATAGCTTTGCGATCGCTCATTGGCTGGCATGATTCCGACTTGAGCCAATATTTGCCGGCCCTGGTCAGAGCCAATAAAATCAACGAAACCCTCGACGGCAGCCGATGCATCGGCTCTTGCCAAAAGATAAAATGGCTTTGCCAGCGGATATTTCTCTTTACCGGGCTCCGCAACTCCCGGTTGGATGCCATTGAAAGTAAGGATTTTCACGTTCCGTTTTTCCGCCAGGATCATCGTAAGGGTCGATCCACCAAAACTTCCCCGTATACGCTCCAGGTACGAAACCGTATCAGTATCGGTTACTGCCTGGAACAATCCTTCGGTTTCCTGGGCGATTTCGAGCGCTTTTGCCAACTCCGGCGAAAGGCTGCTCATGAGTTGCCAGTCAGAATCGGTATCGGGACGTAAAATTCGCCGAATACGGTTTCCGTCAGGCCATGCGGGGATGGAACCGTTAAAAATATTGACGACCTGGGCCAGAGTCACATCTTTAACCTCGGTCGCAGGATGTACTGCGAAGACAAAAGGAGATTCACCGAGGAAATATCCCTTCAATCCCACTCTTTCCATTTCCTGTATCGGGCGACTTGCAATCGCAAGATCGATAGCGCCGGTTTTCACTGCACGGATACCACCAGCGGTCCCGAGGCTGGGCAACACCTTGAAAGTAACCTCCGGATGCAGAGCGCTATAGTTCTCGCCCAAGAGGCGAATGAACCCCAGTCCGCTGCCGGTGCCGCCTATCGTGAGTGTCTTCGGCTCGGAACCGAGGACTATGCTACTCCAGACAAGAGTTAGCAGTGAAATGATGATGGCAATCAGTGCCCGCACGGTTGTGGCTCCTTCTCGTTCTTTTCTGGTCTCACAACAACATTGGGCTCTTCTCCTCAAGGGCCCTGTATAACGCAGAGTTTCCAGCCGCCGAAGGAGCATGTGATTGCCGGTGGGTAGTGTGTTCCAGTTATCATTTTCTGAACAGCGGATCTTTTTTTATGCTAATTGGGCACAAATAACAAGCAAAAGCAAGAACGATCACAAAACGACTGCCCGCCAATCATTGTGGCGTGTGTGATTCAACCGCCGAAGAAATGGAGCGCGGTCGCTTTCGGTGGACGATTGCGGTCAATCTCCAGATCTTCCGACTCATTGTTGTCAAAAGAAAAAGAATTAGCATAATGTCCATGTGCTTCTATCTCCAATCATCGTTGAACCCCCACAAGAGATGATCGCCTCAGGCAACAAAGCGGCATCCGTTGACACCTCATGAGCAATAAGTATCGCCATCCCGGAAAATTATCGGGCATACCAAGCAATTTGAATAAGGAGCAATTGGCGGACCGGATTCGTAAATTGTACGACAACGCCATGTTGGGTGCGATGGCAACACTCATCAACGGCTGTATTCTGGTAATGATCTTATGGGGGCAGTCATACACGCCGAACTTGATAGCATGGCTGGTCTGCGTATTTCTGGTAGTTACCGTCCGGGTGGCGATTACCGCGAGTTACCGCAAGGCTGCCCCCTCTTCCCGCGACTCTCCCAAGTGGAAGATGCGCTTTCTTTTCTCGCTGTTTCTTTCCGGGGTATTGTGGGGCGCACCGGCAATCTTTCTCTTTCCGACCGCTTCGATAGGCCACCAGGTGTTTATCGCCTTTGTCACCGGTGGGATGGTGGCGGGCGCGGTCGGCTCCTTTACCTCGATCATATCGGCATATTATCTCTTCAGCATCCCAGCCTTGCTGCCGGTCGTGATCCGCTTTTTCTCGGCCGGCAGCGAAATCCATGTCGCCATGGGTTTCATGACATTGCTTTTTTTCCTGATTATGTCGCTCACGGCTCAACGTACGCATAAAGATTACTTGCGGCTGCTGGCTTTGCGGTATGAAAATCGCGATCTCGTGGAGGAACTTCAGCAGGAGATTGCCCAGCGCAAACAGGCAGAGCAGGATCTGCGGCATAAACACCAGCAGATCGAAACAATTGTGGCGACACGGACCGTGGAGTTGAAAAAGGCCGTGGAACAACTGAGCAAGGAAATAGTGGCAAAGGAAGAAGCCGCCCGTGCCCGCAAAAAGGTGGAAAACCAGTTGCAGACGCTCAATGATGAGTTGGAATGCAGAGTCGAGAGTCGGACCCGCGAGCTTCAAGAGACCCAAGCACAATATCTGCATGCTGAAAAGCTTTCGGCGATCGGCAAATTGTCCGCTTCGATCGCCCATGAATTCAACAATCCGCTGCAGGGCGTTATGGCAATACTCAAAGGCTTGAAGAAAACGGCGATCCTGGAAGAAGGAGACGGGGAACTACTGCAACTTGCCGTGAGCGAATGCGAACGGATGAGAGATTTGATTCGTAGTCTTCAGGATTTCAATCGGCCGTCATCGGGACAGAAAGCGGTGATGGATGTGCATACGGCAATCAACTCTTTACTGCTGCTGTGCAAGAGCGATTTTAAAAAGAAACAGCTAGTTGTCGTTCAGAACTTTGCCGAACGGCTGCCGCAGATCCTGGCGATTCCCGACCAGATCAAACAAGTCGTTCTCAATCTTTTGACCAATGCGGCGGATGCCTGCCGTCCCGGCGGAACGATCACGATAAGCACATGGCGGGAAGAGAAGAGAATCGCTGTGGGGATCAAGGACGATGGCATAGGTATCGATACGAAGAAAATGGATCTGATCTTTCAGCCATTTTACACGACGAAGCCCGCAGTCAAGGGAACGGGCCTGGGGTTATCGATCTGCCACGGGATCGTCCAAAATCATCAGGGGGAGATCCGTGTCGAGAGCGAGCCGGGAAGAGGCTCGACCTTTACGGTTCTGTTGCCAATTGAATCGGAGGAGGCATCATAAGCATCTTCCTCAGATCTGTTTTCGCTCGCATCGGATAAGTTTTTTTTCGGTGGGATTGGATCAATCTAGGAGACTGATCGCTGATGAGATGGGGGCAGGTCCTCGCGGACCTGCCGGGGAAGGGAGCTGTGGCCCGTTAGGCGCAGGCCCTCCGTGCCGCTGCCTCCATTTCTTCCGGACTCACGTCGCGGATGTGGGTGGCGACCGACCAGTGGTGGCCGAAGGGGTCTTCGAGCTGTCCGTAGCGGTCGCCCCAGAACATGTCCCGGGGCGGCATGGTGATCTTGGCTCCGGCCATCACTGCCTGCTCGAAGAAGGTATCGATATCCTCCACATAGAGATGGATGTTCACCGGCGATCCTACGGGGATCTTGGGCCCTATTGCGCCCAGCTCGGGAAACTCGTCGACCAGCATAATTGCCGAGTCGCCGATACGGATCATGGCATGGAGGAGCTTGCCGTCCGGACCGGGCATCCGGCCCACCTCAACCGCATTAAAGGCCCTTATGTAAAATTCAATCGCCTCGGCCGCTCCGGCGCAGATGAGTTGCGGTGTTACCGTGTGCATCCCTTCCGGGATGTGTTTGACGCGTTGCGAGTTCATTTCCATTGTCTTACTCCTTTACATTGACAATCCCTGAGGAATATCAAGTTTTTACGTTCTTCACCGATATCGCATGTGAGCGCACCCACAAAACCGTGGACTCCAGCTCATTTAGTGCACCCGGCGACGAGTTCCTTGGTTTCGGTGAAGGGTCCATCGACAAATATCCGGTCGTTTCCGGAGTACCTGATCCGCCAGTCCTTGGCACTCGATTGCAGACCGGAGGCGTCGACCAGAACTCCGGCTTTGGCCTTTCTTCATGATATCCGGCCACTTCCGTCATCAATTTTTCGTCCGGCAGGACGCCTGCTTCAGAGTCTATTGTAAATTTTACAATAATCATGAATTGCATGATGTGGCTCCTTTTGTTTGTTTTTTTCGACAAGACTGCAGCTGATTGGTGCGGCTTCGCCCCTTTCCGTATCGGAGTCGTATGTGAGACGATAGTTTCGACCTCTTGGGGTGGCGGTACCGCACATCCAGCCAGTGATAGAGAAGCTCAGACCTGCATTTCTTCCCGCGGCAATGATGATAATTTTCATGCCATGGCAAATGAAACCGGAGCAACACCGAAAAGAGCGGCCGATGCTGCCGCCGAGGGTTTGCGGCTCCGGGTGAATGAGACCGACCGGGCTGAGTCGCGCCGCGTATTTGCCACCTAATCCGGCGGCGGGCTTGCGATCCTCAAGGGCATTCTCGCCCGCGGGGAACTGACAGAATTTCACCTGGCCCATGCGGCCCCGGGCTGACCTGTACCGGCGGCTGGGCAGTACCGGGCAGGCGCGGGTTGACTATGAACGGGCACTGAGCCTTTGTTGCGTGATCGCTGCCAGTATTCGTTGTTTCCCATGAAGCAATCGGAATGGTTGCTGACTTTTATCATCCCACCGCCGTCACATGCTCGACCGGTCGCAACTCGACTGCTGACTTTCTTCCTTCGTGTGGCAATCATCCCCTGTCTCAGTCCCTGGGTGGTTGTTCCGGTTATCTGGTAGAGACAATGGTCGGTCAGGTGGGAGGTAATTTGGTTAAAGAAGATGTGCAATTATTGCGCTCTAACAGTTCGTTTTGGGGTTATATATCGATCAGCATGGCGCATGAAAGATGTCGAAGAGCGCCCTCATTTTCAGGAGAAATTAACGTCACCAGAGGGAAATAAGAGGCACGCCCAACGAGGAGATGCATGGTGATTGTCCACTGCTTTGTGTCTGGCACAGTATTTGCCATGTTTGGCCGGTAACCGGTTGCAAGTGTATAATCCATCAAAATCGATGATAAATATTGTTTCTGCGGAAAGTCGATCGGGAATCAATCATATATTAAATGATTGCTGGAAAAAGTCTGGAAGTTGGTATATATTTGTGACATCCCACTCGGGATACAATTTCAACATAACATATCAATTAGCAGGTATGATTAATTCAAAAAGAGGAGGGGAGATTTTGAAAAGGCAACTATTTTCTTTTATCGTCATGGCATTTATGCTGGTGTCGGTAAGCGTGGCAAACTCGGCCACAACATTGATGGAAATCGGCAGGAGTCCTTTTTGCAAGCCGTTGAAGACGCCCGATGAACTGGTCACCATGGTCCAATCGAGGGCGGGCGAAATGGAAAAAGGTTTTGCCCTGGCTGGCCGGAGCGAGCTGTACCAGCCCTTTATGGCTCAAATCGGCACAACTAAAATCGAAAGAGTGGAATACCCGAAGGGGACCCATTTCGAATGGATGTTCTTCAAGAAAAAAGGCAAGGGTGCGGTTCGCGTGGCCAAGGATGTTAACTGGGCAAACGATAAACCCTTCCCGGGTTTCCAGTTCGACATCGTGCACGAGGGCAATCGTATAACGTTTGTCGTTCCCCTTGGCTGCGGCAACGTCGCGCTGTTTGCCGAGAGCAGGATCCCGGCAGAAAAGCCGCCGGTGGCAAGAAAGAATCAGGCTCCGACCTGCGGCATGGTAGTTACACCCACCAAGTCGTTCTGTGGCGATAAAGTCACGGTTGACGCCCGCAACTCTTCCGACCCGGATGGCAATGTTGCCAAGATGAAAATCACCATGGTGGACAAAGGCGGCAAGGTTGTCAGCGAGAAATCGGTTGACGGCAATGTCGGCGATATCGCCATGCCGTGCGGCACCAATACTGTGAAGGTAACGGTAGTCGACAACGAAGGAGCCGAAGCCACCTCTGCTCAGTGTACTGCCGATGTCACCGGTAGCAAGAGAATGCGTCTGATCGCCGATGTCGGTTATTTGCGCCTGTGGGATCCGGGCAATTTTGTGTTTGGCCGTATCGGTGGCGAGTACCTGTTTAACGAGCAGTGGTCGCTCCTTGGACTAGTTGGCGGGGCACTTCAATATGAAGGTCTTGATGGTGAAGATGCCTTCTTGGTTGATGTCTTAGGGGAGTACAAGTTCGCCAATAGATACTTTGTCGATATGGGTGTCGGCGGCTGGATAAGCGATGGCGACAACGATTTGGACTCCGAAGACGATGATCTCGATTTCATTGTCGCTTTTGGCGCCCGTGTCTTCGGCGAACCCGAAAGCTTCAACGGTTCCGTCTTCGTGGAAGGGCGTTCCGGATTCGACGAGTTTGACGACCTGGCGGAATACGGTCGCGTCAGTGTCGGCATGCGTTTCCGCTTTTAGTACCTTAGAAATAATTTTCTGCGCTTTTTCGCAGAAAATTATTTCATGAAGGTTATCCCCTTGTGGGGGTAATTGACTAAAAGATTTTTAACAGGACCTGTACGGCGGATATCCTACGCCATCTTCGAGATGGCCAGGGTGTCCGCCGTTTTCTTTTTTGTCATTCTCAACTGCTGCCGTTTTCGTTGCCAGCTTTACAATCTCGTGGAATCGCAGTAAATAGATACGAAACCGTTGGCGTACTTTCATCACAATCATGGGAGGAAAGCATGGAATCAGGGGCGAAAGGGGAATGTATCTATACTGTGCAGCACAAGGATTTGGCCAGTGCGGTGGCGATCAGCAGCGAAGATGATTTTCCCGATGTTCTGGCCACTTCACGAATGATAGCCTTGATGGAAATCTCGGCGGCCCGACTGATGAAGCCGATGCTGCAACCGGGCGAGCTCTCTGTCGGGGTGAGTGTCGATATAAAACATTTCGCGCCGACCCCCGTTGGCGAAGAGGTTAAAGCGGTTGCAACCTTTACTGGACAGGATGGCAAGCTCTTTCTGTTCGATGTCGAGGTGAGTGACCGGGCGGGCAAGGTGGCAAGCGGCCGACATTCCCGAGCCATTGTGGCCACGGCCCGTCTGGTGGAGGGTGCCCGCACCAGGATGGAAAAGGCCGGAAAGGCGTGATCTTTCCCGGTGTGGCCATTGCAGTCCGAGGCGCTGGCCTTGCCGGGCGGCCATCAATCGCCATCAAGTAGTCGGCTAAGCAATGGCCTGTTCCCCCCGCAATTGATCATCGCCTGCCGCTCCGGCAGGCGTCGCACGTCTACCGACGGCTGGAGATGAGCTTCAATCCTGACCGAACGATTGTCCTGACGGTAATTTTTTGCGGTCTTCCGCAACGGAGTTACGTTGCAGAATAAGCCGTTGCCGGCATCCCCTGAAAAATCACACGATGTCTTTTTTTGTTGAAAAAAAGATAATGCCCCTGAACATCCCGGTTTTGTGATAATTCTGAAAAATGATACCATATGTTGTAGATTGGTGTTGAGAGAGCCATAAATGTGGGGTATAAACACCTTCATATGTACAGCGTGCACGGGGGATGACGAGGTGTCGGAAGTAACCTTTTTCGCGATGTATTTCCAGTGTTTTTCCAATAAGAAACGACCCTGACCCCGGTATTTCGGGATATTGTTACGAACTCCCTGATGAGGGTGTACGTTCCCTTTGCCTAGATTCTTCGCAAAAGGCCGATGATTCTGCAAGGGATTATTTTGCTAATTTTCTCCATAAGAGGTCCTGCATGACACCTGATTTAGCTAAACAGGTATTGACGACGACTGCCGAAACAGTGCTGGCACGAAGGTACTATCTCAAAGATGCCGAAGGCAAAGTTATCGAGTCGTGGGAGACATTGGTCCGGCGGGTCGCCAATGCGGTTGCGGAGGTCGAAAACGAGCAGACGCAGCAGAAGCAGTTGCGGGAAGATTTTTTCAATATTATCTATCACCTTGATTTCTTGCCGAATTCTCCATGCTTGATGAATGCCGGTACGGATCTGGGGCAGCTTTCGGCCTGTTTTGTCCTGCCGGTGGCGGATTCCATGGACGGCATCTTCACCGCCATCCGCAACGGTGCCCTGGTGCATAAAACCGGTGGCGGGACCGGCTATTCTTTTTCCCGGCTGCGCTCGAAAAACGCCTCGGTGCGGTCAACGCAAGGGGTTGCTTCGGGACCGCTGTCCTTTGCCGCAGTGTTCGATGCCGCCACCGAAACCATCAAACAGGGCGGCAAGAGACGGGGTGCCAATATGGGCGTGCTCCGTATCGATCATCCCGATATCATGGACTTCATTGTTGCCAAAGAAGACCAGAGCCGGTTCAATAATTTCAATTTCAGCGTGGCAATCACCGACGCCTTCATGCAGGCGGTGGAGGACGGCAGCGAGTTCGAGCTGATCGAACCTTCCACCAGGGAGGTTGTAAAACGCCTCGATGCCCGGACCGTTTTCGACAAGATCATCGATCTGGCCTGGCACAACGGTGAACCCGGTGTATTATTTATCGATGTCGCCAACCGGGATAATATGACCCCCCAGCTCGGCTGTTTCGAGGCCACCAACCCGTGCGGTGAGCAATGGCTGCTGCCCTATGAAAGCTGCAATCTTGGCTCGGTCAATCTGGCCAATTTCGTCAAGAAAGGGAAAATCGACTACGACCGCCTGAAGAAGGTGGTGCGGACCGCCACCCACTTCCTCGACAACGTTATCGACTGCAATCGTTTTCCCATTCCCGAGATTGCCGAGATGACCCTGAAGACGAGGAAGATCGGCATGGGCATCATGGGCATGCACGACCTGCTTATTCAGATGGAGACCCCGTATGCCAGCGAGGAAGGGCGGGCCCTGTCCGGGAAGATTATGCGCTTCATCCGGGATGCGGCCGAGGAACGGTCCATCGAACTGGCGCGGGAGAAGTCGCCTTTCCCGGCCTACGACCCGCAGGTGAATGTCTATCCGCCGCGCCGCAATGCCGCGCTGACCTCCATCCAGCCGACCGGCACGGTGTCGATGATTGCCGATTGCGCCTCCGGCTGCGAACCCTACTTCTCCATTGTCATGGTCAAACATGTCATGGATGGCGACCGGCTTATCCTCGTTAACAAATACTTTGAGAAGATAGCGCGGGAAGAGGGCTTTTACTCGGAAGAACTGATGAGTAAGGTGGCGGATACCGGCACGGTCATCGGCCATAAGGAGATTCCCGAGCGCTGGCAGCAGATCTTCCGTACTGCCCAGGATATAAGACCTGAAGATCATATCAAGATGCAGGGCTGCCTGCAGCGGAGCGGGGTGGACAGCTCGATTTCCAAGACCATCAATCTGCCCGCAAATGCCACCAAGGAAGAGGTGAAGCTCTCCTATATCACCGGCTACAAGCTTGGCTGTAAGGGACTCACCGTGTACCGGGACGGCTCCCGTGATAAGCAGGTGCTGCATGCCACGGACAGCACGGCAAAGGACAAGACCGAAAAGACCGCCATCGTCTCGGAACGGGGGCTGGCCAAGCAGATCCTGCCGGATACCCTCAACGCCAAACGGTATCGGGTGAAGGATCAGTATCAGAAATCGGTGTATATCATCGTCTGCTTCGATGAAAATGAAAAGCCGATGGAGGTCTTCGCCAAATTCCCCTTCGACAACCGGGTCGATCTGAAAGATAAGTCGACCATGTGGACAACCACCTGTCGTCTCGTTTCCCTGGCTTTGCGTTTCAACGTACCGATGGACGAGATTATCAAGCAGCTTGACAGGTCGAGCGGCCACATGCTGGACCTGCCGGCCCAGCTCAGCAAGCTCTTCAAGTCCTTCCTGGCCGGAACGCAGAGAGGCTTTTCCTCAACCTGCCCCGAGTGTTCAGGGAATCTCCGCTTTGAAGAGGGATGTGAAACCTGCGGCGATTGCGGGTATAGTAAGTGTTCGTAAATTTATAAAACAATATAGAGGTACCAGAGATGCCAAAGATCGGGAGAAACGAGAAGTGTCCTTGTCAAAGCGGCAAAAAGTATAAGCATTGCTGTGCCTTGAAGGAACAGCAGGCCAACCCCCAGCCGACGCCGCAACAGGCCCTGAAACTGACCCTGACCGGCGGGGTGAAAGACATCCAGGCGGATGCGGTCGACAGGAAACCGGTTATCCGGGAATTGGGAGTCTTTTTCTTCTATTCGACCGCCAAAGGGGATGCCTGGGTCATGGAGATGACCGACTGCGATTGCGTCCAGGTGGCGAAAGATGGCGTAGCCCTTGAGATCCCCATAGACGAGAATCCCGACACTATTGAGATCAACTGGAGTCATATGTATTCAGTTGAGAACAAGCAGCTGCGTATCACCGCCTATGCCGACAAAGGTGTCGAGGTCCTCACCGAGGCGCCCACCCGCGAACTGAGCGCCGCCATGCGGCGTATCCGTAAAAGATTTTCCAGGGAACAGCTGAAGCAGGTCCACTTGCCGCCTCCACCCTCGGAGCACTCCAGCGCCGCATGACCGGGCAACCCGCAGCAACCCTACGGATGGTTCCCATGATCCTGGTCATGGGAACCATCTTCTGCCTCTCCCATCAGCAGGGCGACAGCCTCTACCTTCCCGCTCTGCCCGGCATCGACAAGCTGGCTCATCTCCTGGCGTACGGCGTGCTGGCGGCCACCACACTTTTTGCCTTCGGTGAGCGATGGAAGTCCGAAAAAGCCGGGCTCACGGTTCTCATCACCGTCTTCTTCTGTCTTTTTTATGGAATAACGGACGAATTCCACCAATCGTTCGTCCCGGGTCGCGCCCCGAGTGTTGTCGACATAGTGGCAGATTTCGGCGGTGCCGGTTTGGTCGGTTTCTTTTGGCTTCGCCTGAAGGGGAGAGACGAGGGTCGTAAAGACGGCGTGCGGGGAAATTGCCGAGGGAGGATAAGGTAATCCTTTTCCTCCCTCGCCAGGTCTGACCTATCTGCGGTTTTTCAGGATCTTGGCCATCTCTTTGGCAAAATAGGTGATGATGATATCGGCTCCGGCCCGCTTGATGGAAAGCAGCGTTTCCTCCATCACCCGGTCGCCGTCGATCCAGCCTTTTTCCGCGGCGGCCTTGATCATGGCGTATTCGCCGCTGACGTGGTAGGCGGCGATGGGCAGGTCGAATTCATCGCGCAGCCGGGAGATGATGTCCAGATACGCCACGGCGGGTTTGACCATAAGGATATCTGCGCCTTCATCCACATCGAGGGTTGCTTCGCGCAGGGCCTCGCGGCTGTTGGCCGGGTCCATCTGATAGCTCTTCCGGTCGCCGAACTGGGGGGCGCAGTCGGCGGCCTCACGGAACGGCCCGTAGAATGCCGAGGCGTATTTCACCGCATAGGACATGATCGGAATCGCTTCGAAGTTGTTTTCGTCGAGCGCGGCACGGATTTCGGCCACCCGGCCATCCATCATGTCGGAGGGTGCGACCATATCGGCCCCGGCCTGGA
>Ga0154407_1070_pt1 | contig 12456 bp, 9 predicted proteins | sample RifGroB2_FD_115911 | JGI IMG/M metagenome (GOLD analysis project Ga0154407, IMG submission 115911) | Desulfobacterales bacterium GWB2_56_26
TGCATGCGGAAAAACTGAGTGCTATTGGCAGTCTTTCCGCCTCCATCGCCCATGAATTCAACAACCCTCTGCAGAGTGTCATGACTGTAATCAAGGGAATTCTCAGTCACTCTCCTTTAGGTGAAAAAGAGAAAGCACTCATAGACATGGCGCTTAAGGAGTGTGGGCGGATGCGGGATCTTATCAGAAGCATGCAGGACTTTAATCGACCTAGCTCGGGCCGTTGGGCTCCAATGAATCTGAATACCACAATTGATTGCATCCTGCTGTTGGGTAAATTTCAATACGCGCGAAAGGGAATTACTGTGGTGAGAGATTATGCAGCCGATCTTCCGCAGATCAACGCGGTAGCCGACCAGGTGAAGCAGGTCCTGCTCAACCTTTTAAACAATGCCACTGATGCCTGCGAAGACGGTGGCGGTACGATCACTATCAGTACGGCCATAGATGACGGGGGCTATGTGAAGATTGCTGTACGAGATTCCGGCAAAGGAATCCCGCCCGAGATCATGCCCAGGATCTTCGAGCCTTTTTTTACTACAAAGCCAGAGTCTAAAGGTACTGGTCTCGGTCTGTCGGTGAGCCACGACATTGTGAAAAGGCATGGAGGCCGTATAGAGGTTGCGAGCGAATCCGGACGAGGAACTGTGTTCACGGTTGTTCTCCCAGTAAATCGTCATCCAGCAAACAATGGGATTTCTTCTCAATGATTGAGGAAAAGCTTGTTGGTAGGATCAGCTTTTGAGATGTCCTTTCGAAATCTCTGTAGGTTGTGGTTTTGAATTGATGCCCCGCTGGCTGTGATGTTCAGCTATAGTCTGGCAAGCTGTCCGACTTGATTTTGCCTCACTCTTTTGTTTATTCGCTATTCCCTCTATACATCCATGAAAAGGCCTTGAATGGTCTTCGCGTTTTCACGCACGATTTTTCTCTATCGGGCACGACGCGCCTGCGCGTTGCCGCGGGACCGCGCCCCGGCCTGGGCGTTGAGTTCACGGGTCGGCTGCGGCCTGCTTGTCGATTGCCAGCCGCTCCCGCTATTTTTACTCCAGCTGCCGGAAGTGTCCTTTTTATAGACATTGCCGTCCTTGCCGGCATAGACATTGCCTTGCTTATCCTTGGCCGCCGCTCCCTGCCCGTACCTCGTATCCCAGGCGGCAGCTCCGGCGCCGCTCTCTCCCCTGACGCCGGCGGCGCCCGTGCCTCTGTTGGTCTGCACGGCGGCAGCTGATCCTTGTTCGCCCGTCCGGTACCCGCCACGGGCCGCATTGCCGGTGGTGGGATTGTAGGCAGCAGCCCGCCCGGCCGAGCCGTAGGCCGTGTCGACTCTCGCGGCGCTCGCGCGGGTGCCGGTATAGGGATTGTAGGCCCGTCCGGCCGAGGCGCTGCCGGCAGGCCCGTAGGCATGGGCCCCACGCGAGTAGGTTCCGGTATTCGGATTATAGGCGACACTCCGCCCCGCCCCGGCATACGGGCCATACGCCGCATGCCCCCCCCGGTAATACCCGCCGTGATGGTAGTCGTACCGGGCACCCCACCCATAGGAATAGGGGCCGTAATAATGGTGATGATGGTCGTCATCGGCAAGAATAGCCCCGGCGACCATCCCCGCCCCGAACATCAGCACTCCGGTTGCCGCCACGTATTCACCGCTGTAACCGGCGGTCTGGGTGTAAACGACCGTCGTCGGCGAGGTGGCCTGGACGACCACGTAGGTCACGTTGTGCATGGGGTGGGCAGGCGGGATAGTGTAAATGACCGACGGCACGCTCGCGCAGAGTGCCCACGGGCCCGTGGGGGTGGAGCTGATGAACCAGACGCCTTCGTAACAGCAGTAATAGCTGCCGCCGACGAGAAAGACCGAGTTCGGCGAGTTGACGGCATACTGGACCGTCGTCGTCTCTATCACCTGAAACTTCGGCTGCCCTTCGTAGCTTACCTTCACCTGAGGTGGATCCGCCTTCGTCGTCACCGTTTTGGTCGGGATGGAGGCGAGCAGCACTGCGTCCTTCGCCTCGGTCGTGCCCGGCACGGAGGCTTTGACGAAGGCTGCCGGATCGTTATCGGGGATCTTTTTGAAATCCGCCGGCAGGTTCTTGCTCGCTGACGACCACGGGCTGCCCTTCAGGCCGGAAGCCTTGAACCACCGGCCTGCTGTCAGGAAGTAGTAATTTTTGTCGCCGGAGTGGAGAAAGAGGGGCGACTCGGTATTTACCACCCGCATGAGTTTCGTGCCGCTTATCGGAGCAAAGGTCGGCTCGCCCTGGGTGAGAATGAGTTCCGCCGGTTCGGTGCTGGTAAATACTTGCGGCGGGGCAGTAACTCGTTTACCCGGCACGTTTTTCCGTACATCAGCCCAGTTGTCATCCGCAGGGAGGGCGGAAAGAGCCTTCGGCAGCGCCCCCGCCGGGGCCCACGGGCCTTTCGCCGCATCCTCCGTCATCAGCCAGTTATCCCCGTTCAGCAGATAGTACTTGCGGCCCACGGCATCAAAGAAGATGGGCCAGTTGGTGTTGACGGCAAACATCAAGTCATTCTGGTCCTTGATTACCGGCTGCAACTGGGGTTCCCCCATGAACATCACCAGGATGGCGGGCTTGGGGCTGAAAAAGATCTTCGGCGGATCGAGGTTGAGATCGACGGCATGTTGCTGCGACTGCTTGGCGGGGTCGAGGTAGGCGAGGACCCGGTCAAGCGACACGGTCATCGGCCTGCCTTGGGGATACAACTCCTCCACCGCCTTGCCCAGCGCCTTCTCTTCCGTGTCCGAGGTATTGGGGAACCGCAAGAGGCGCGTCTTCGGCATCAGCGCCACCACCCGGTTATCCTGATCGACCACCGTTTCCGCCTCGATCTCGGCAACGCCGTATTTCTCGGTAGCGGTCTTGCCGGTTTTCACGCCAATGGCGCAGCGAAAATGGAGGATTTTGTAGTCCGTCCAGTAGTCGACCTGGGGCTGATGGATAGTCAGCTCTTTGCCATCCGCTTGAATAAGGCGGGGCCAGCCGGGATCTCCGGGCGGAGATTCCGCGGACGCTACCGAAGATGATGCCGTTACCACAAGCATCAACGCCAGCATATTGATAAATATATAATTTTTCATACCATAATTCCTGTTTATTGAGATTTGGTTTTTTCCTTCTTTATCGGCAGCAGCTTACTCTGGGCGTCGGGGTGCAGTTTCCAACCCAGGGTCTGCAGTTCCGCCTGGGCCTTTTTGCTGAAATCTCCGAGTATCCACAGCTGCATGCCGGCAGGTTTCACCTGTCCTTTCACCGGTTCGATGAGCCAGGTGGCGGCATCGGCGACCCGACTGCTCCAGAGAACGTGATCGGCCGGGAAGGCCACAACCGCACCACCTTTTGCGGTCTTGCCGTAGAGGAATCTGCCGAACGGCGCCACGCTCTGCAGCGGCTCGACATTGGTATGGTAGCCGGCGAGCATCGTCGTCATCTTGGTGATGGCATCGGCCATCTCATGGGTGTGGGCCTGGAGAGAGATCTTGACGAACAGCGATCTGTTGGCCACTCCCTTCATTTCTTCCATGGACTGGACCATTATCGTGAACAGGGCCGGCGAAAACGACGGGTTGTTGAGATAGAGCTGCACCGTATCGGGATCGATTTTCATCGCCTCGAGCTTGTTCTTGTTTCGCACCCACAGCTCGGAGGCCGGGGTATTGTTGATGACTTCGTTGAGGAGGCGTGCCGTGCCCGAGGTGGTCAGGAGAAGGCCACCGGCTCCCGGCACGGCGGACTGGGCGGCCGCCAGGCCGATTCCACCGAGATAATCCGCCCAGGCCAGCCGTTCCAGCTCCTCCTGCAATACCGGATTCAACGAATAGACACTGACTCCGTACTTGGTGGCTATCTCGCCCTTCGATTTGGATTTGCCGATAATCTGTTCTACTCTGGAATCTTCGGCCTCGGTGGTCTGCCTCTTGCCGACCACCTGCGATGCCCGGCTGAAGAGACTGCTGACGCCGGCGGCAGCGCCTTCCAGCGTCTTTTGCGGGTCCGTAATCAGGTTTCCCACCGCATCGATCGTGTTCTTGCCGGACTGCACTACCGATTCCGCGGCGGTGTTTTTGGTCTCGACCCTTTTCATGGCCGCAATAGCCTGGATCTCATGCAGCAGCTGCTTAAGGCCCAGGGTGGAATCGGCCGTGAACTCGCCAAATTTGGAGCGTACCGTGTAGTGGTTGAGCAGGCCGTCGTTCATCACCGCTTCATCGACCGTGTAGAGGTCGCTCTTCAGCAACTCGGGGCCGATCAGCGACGAGGCCTTCAGTGTCGTTTTTCCTTCAAAACTGTTCGGCGGCTGCGCCGCGAGCGGCTGACTGCTCAAGATGACCCAGCCTGCGATGAGCAAAATTGAGGAGAATAAAATGTTCCATTTCCGTTTCGGATTTTTATTTTGTTTCATAAGTGTTTGACCTCATTTTTACTGGTTCAAAGCCTGTTGCCGCCGGTTTCCAAAGTCTGCACCGAAGCTGCCTCCCAGAGCCAGGTGGAGGTTGACGCGCTGACTCAGCTGTTCGCTCTGCACGCGCAAGAGATTCAGGCGGGCGGCGTGGAGGTCGAGCAGCTGCTGCTGAACCCCTCGCATATCCACCGTACCGGTCCGATAGCCTGTCTGCACCAGTTCGAAAGCCCGCTGCTGGTCGACGACGTTGCGCTGCAGGAGCCGTTGGCGCCTGGCCAGATTTTCTATCGCCGCCAGAACATTCTCGACGTCGCCGAGCGCCCGCAGGGCCTTGGCGGCATACTCGGCGACAGCCTCTTTTTGTTCGAGAGTGCGGATTTCCACCTGGGTCTGCAGCGCCCCTCCCTGATAGACCGGGGCCAGAAGCCGGGCCCCTGCGCCGCTGACCGGGTTTTTCCAATCGTCTTTCAATTGGATGGCTTCGCTGGTGAAGGCGGCAACGCTGGCATTGAGGGTGATTTTGGGCAGACGGGCGGCTTTTGCCTCGCCGATCCTGTTGAAGGCCGCCGCCACCCGGCGCTCGGCGGCGATCAGGTCGGGACGGCGCTCAATCAGTTCCAGCGGGATGCCGACAGGCAGGGGGCCCGGCAATTTTGTCAACTGCCGCCTGACCTTCAGCTCGGCGGTCGGATACCGGCCGATCAACAATTCCAGAGCCCGAATCGCCTGTTCGTGAGCAAGATCGACCTGCGCGGCGCTATCCCGGAGGGTGCCGAGGCTGGCTTGAGCCAGGGCAACATCTTCCTGCCCGGTGACCCCGACCTCATATCGCTTCTCGGTCAGGGCAAGCAGCAGCTCGGCCGACCGCACCATTTCTTCGGCAATCTGCTGCTGCAACAAGGTTTCGGTCGCCGTAAACCAGCCCTTGGCCGTGGAGGCGGCGATGGACTGGCAGGCGAATTCGAAGTCGGCCATGGTAGATACATAGGATTCTTGCGCACCATTGCGGCCATAACGGAGGCGGCCCCACAGGTCCAACTCCCAGGAGGCGACAGCGGCGATGCCCTGCAGGGCTGAAGTCGCATCTCCGCCGCCGGATTTGGTCCCGCCTGTGCCGAGAATATTGAGGGCCGGAAGAAGTGTTGCCTTGGCGAGGTTGACGTATTCGGCCGCCTGTTCGACCTTTACCGCACTTATCCTGAGGTCCGGACTCCGGGTAACCGCCTCGGCCACCAGGATGGCGAGTCTATCGTCCTCAAAAGAGGCCAGCCAGTTATCGGCAACAGGTCCCGGCCATCCGCCCGCTCGCCATTCGGCCGGCAGCTCGATACCCGCCAGGGCCTGCTGCCGGAGTTCCTCCCGCGAGGGAGGTGATTTGACCGCACAGCCCGCCGAGGTCAACAGCAACGCCATACCCCACAACAGGAGCCGGAATCGGCGCACCCGCCAGGGTTTTCCCGTAGCCAAAAGTGTGCCGGTCGAAAATCTCTCTCGCAACATATCCGCCTCTTTAGTGCAGTTTCAGGATCAGCCAATCGAGCTTGGCACTGACACGCAGGAATACCTTGCGGAGAATATGGATCATCTCACCGCTGTCGGTATAGACCGCCCCCGCCCCGCGAGCGCCGGCCGCAAGAAATATATCCCGATCCTTTTCGTCCACCAGGAGACGCACGGCCAGGCTGTTCGGCGGAACGGGCGCCACGCCGGCCACCGTACTCATCCCGCCGATGGGCAGCTGCCCCTGGGCCGTGGCCCACATGATCGAATCCACCCGGCACTTGACGATGCGCCCGGGATGCATCCGGAAGGAGATTTCCGCCTCCTGGTCGGGTTTAACTTTGCGCACCTCGTTCTGGTTGAAGATGGCCAGAATCCACTGCTCGTTCTCGACAAAATTCATGGCGGGAACCATCGGCAGGGGGACGGCCATTGCCCCCGGACGCAGCGCCAGCGACACGACGGTGCCGTCGGCCGGCGCGTGATAGACGGTCTGGTCAAGCTTCCACTGCGAATCGGCAAGCTGGGCCTCGGCCCGGGCAATCTGGGCTTTTATATTGGCAATCGTATCCTGCTCGCCTTCCGGCGTCTTGGCGGCGAGGATCTCGCTGATCTGCGATTCATTTGCCTTGGCGGACGCCAGTTCGGCGGTCAGGTTGGCGATGTCGGCCGTGTTCTGCTCGTAATCGAACTTGTTGCCGGCGCCCGTCTCGGCCAGGTTCTTGAACTGTCCGCCGCGCAATCGCGCAAGTTTCATTTTGGCCTCGATCGCCTCCCTTTTGCCGGCGGCAGCTTTTAACTCCTCTCGCTGGGCGCGGATATTGGCCTCGGCGGTGATAAGCTGGACCTTCAACTGTTCCAATTGGGCCTGAGAGACCTTCACTTCGTTCTGATAGGGAACAGGATCAATCTTGAACAACACCTCGCCCTTTTTTATCGGCCGGTTGGGCTCGACGGGCACCTCGGTAACCAGCCCGTTCACCCGCGGATTGATGGCGACGACATAATTGATGACGCGGACATCGTGGGATGAAGGGGCATAAATGTTCAAGAGAAGAATCAGGGAGGCTATGCCGATGACGGGAATAGTGATGACGATGACCTGGGTGGTGATATTCCAGGGCAGCCACTTGAACTTGATGAAGATCAGCCAGACGAAAAACGAATAAATGCCAAGGAGTAGGATTTCCATATCAGCCCCGTCCTCCTTCTGCTGTCGCAGGATTTACCGCCAGTTTCGCTTCCAGTTCGCTCACTCGCTCCCGCAGCCGCTGCAGTTCGCGGGCGTCGGCCACCTCGGCCACGGCGGGTTCGGTTGTCTCGCCGTGGCCGTGTTCCACCGTGTCGGTGCCATAAGCCAATTTGTACAGGACCGGTTTGGTATAGGCCCACAGCCAGGCAAGCGGCCAAAGCAGACCGCCGAAAAACAGGGATAGCAGGCAAAGCGTCTGGATGGCCTTGGCCTGGGGATGATTTCTCTTCTCGGCGATCTTTTCCGGCAGGATGTGCACCAGCCAGAACACGGTGATGGCCACTATCGGCACAATGGCAAGGACAACCCAGGCAAGGACATCGGCAACCTTGTCGAGGGTTTCGCCTTTGAAGATCGAGGCATGGGCAGGCATGGCTTGAAAGAGAAGCCATACAAGGAACAGTCCTGGACAGGCCTTCGGACGGAACCGACTGCGCCAAAATGTTTGGCTTCGATGAACCGGTTGAATGATCTTGTCCATAGTATGATGACGATCCTCCACGGTAATTTTGACTAAGCCAGGTTTTTCTCTACCTTGCGTTCGCCCCTGCAACCAGAAAGTTACCTTATCGGCAGGATTAATTGCAATATCTTTATGCTAGGCTTTCTGCTCTATTAATGCCATTTTCTTTAGTATTTACAAATTATTACCAGCAATCAAAACCAATCAGTATTTCTCGTGGATAAACTTGAACGGATAGTTCTTTTCCCGATATTTACCGCCGACCTTACGCTTGGGCAGTTTCACCTTTTCGGTATCCAGCTCCCGATATTCGATCGAACCGAGCAGATGGCTGATGATGTTCAGGCGCGCCCGCTTCTTGTCGTTCGAATCGGCAACGTGCCACGACGCCCAGGGGACATCGGTCTTGGCGAACATCTCGTCCCGGGCCCGCGTATAGTCATCCCACCGGTCATAGGACTTCAGGTCCATCGGCGAGAGTTTCCAGATCTTGCGGGGGTCGTCGATCCGGGCGGTAAGCCGTCTGGTTTGTTCCTCCGGACTGACCTCGAGCCAATACTTCAAGAGGATGATGCCCGACTCGACCATGATCTTCTCAAAGGCCGGAACGACCTCGAGAAACCGTTGCGACTGCTCCTCGGTGCAGAAGCCCATCACCCGTTCGACTCCGGCCCGGTTGTACCAGCTCCGGTCGAAGATCACCACCTCGCCTGCCGCAGGCAGATGGGGCATATACCGCTGGGCGTACATCTGCGACTTTTCCCGCTCGGTCGGGGCAGGCAGGGCGACGACCCGAAAAATCCTCGGGCTCACCCGTTCGGTGATGGCCTTGATCACCCCTCCCTTGCCGGCGCCGTCCCGACCCTCGAAAACCACGCAGATTTTCTGCCCTTCATGGACAACCCACTGCTGCAGCTTGACCAACTCCCCGTGCAGTTTGGCAAGTTCGCTCAGGTAGTCCTTGTTGCTCAGCTTCGCCTTGGCTTCGGCGTTATTTTTGTTTATTTCCTTATTTTTCTTTTTGTTTTTACCCATAGTCCCTCCCTGCCGGAAAGATTGCCTGCTTTCCCTGAAAATGCCGAAGTCCAATCACCCTCAAGCCGGTGCTTAGCCGATACCAAGTCACCGTCTATTTGCGCCCGCTCCTTCTCCCAGTTTCTGGAATCGTTCGATCGCCGACCTTGCGTTGAACAACAGGCGCCCCTTCCCCAGCCGCTCGGCTAGTCCCGACTGCCGCACCACCTTGAGTACCCCTGGATTCAGGGCTGCTAGCCACAACGTCATGCCGCGCTCGGTGGTGCGTTTTTCACCCTCGATGAGCATCTGCAGGGCCGAATATTCGAGATCCGGCACCCGGCTCATATCCAGCACAACCACCCGGGGTCGATACTGGTCCACCAGCGCATTGATTTTATCGGCTATATTCTGGGCATTGACGAAATAGATGCGTCCCTCCGGCCGGAGGATCAGCAAACCTTCGAAAGTTTCGTCGTCGGGATTGGCCGGCGACAGCGGGCGCAGCACATCCGCGCCCCGCTTGCGGCCGATGACATAGACCGGCGGGCTGGCGGTCTGGCTCGCGAGGCCGATGAGCGACACGACGATCGCCACCACTATTCCCTTCAGTGTGCCGAAAACCAGCACACCGAGACAGGCCACCATGGCCCAGAAAAACTCCATCCGACGGATCTTGAGGATGGAGCGAATCTCGGCCGGCTGGATCAGCCCCGCTGAGTAAACGATGACCACGGCCGCAAGCGTCGCATAGGGCAGAAGGCCCAAAAGGGGCGCGAGAAGCAGCATGGTCGCGGCGGCGGCCCCGGCGGTGACCAGCGACGCCTTCTGGGATCGCCCGCCCGCGGCCCGCACGACCGCGGTTTGCGAGGTGCCGCCGCCCGCCGGCATGGCCCCGAACAGGGCCCCGCCCAGGTTGGCCGCGCCGGTGGCGATCAATTCCCGGTTGGCATTGATCAGCGGGTCGGAGCGATCGGCAAAGGCCCGGCCGGCCGCAATCGACTCGGTGAAACTCATCAGGGCGATACCGAAGGCACCGGGCAGCAGTTGGCTGATAAGCGCCAAATCGGGCAGGGTCAGGGAAGGCAACCCCTGCGGAATCAGGCCCACCGTCGCCACGCCCCGGTCGGGCAGACCGAAAAACCACGAGGCGGCGATGCTTGCCCCCACCGCCACCAGCGGCGCCGGCGAATGGGGCCGAAGCAGCTCCATGCCGATCAGCACCACAAAGGTCGCCCCCGCCACCGCCAGGGTGAGGAGCGAGGTCTCTGGAATGTGCGTCGCCAGGGAGAAGGCGTCGCGAAAAAAGCCCTGCTTGGCCAGATGGACCCCGAGAAGTTTCGGCGCCTGATCGAATACGATCACCAGGCCGATTCCCGCCTTGAAACCGGTGAGCACGGGCGTGGAGATGAAGTTCGCGACAAAACCCAGCCGCAGCACGGCGGCCAGCAGCAGGATCGCACCCACCAGGGCGGTCAGCGTCACCGCGGCAGTGATAAGTTGGGCAGGATCGCCATCCGGCACCGCGAGGCCGAGCTGCGTCCCGGCCAGGATCGCCAGCGTGGTGGTGGTGCTGACGCTCAGCACCCGGGACGAACCGAGGAAGGCGTAGGTCGCCATCGGGATAAAGGCGGTATAGAGACCCACCGCGACCGGCAGACCGGCAACTGTCGCGTAAGCCATCGCTTTGGGCAGAACGACCGCGGCGGCGGTCAGCCCCGCGATCAGATCGAATCGCAGGTTTATAGCAGATAGCGCCGCTGGGTTTCCGGTTGTCCGAGCCGGCCCCGGTCGTCCCCCGCTCATACGTTCATTCCCTGGAAGGTCGGGGAATGATTGGTGGAAGCCTGCGTCATCGACTCCACTTCTCTCGGCATGGACAGTATCGAATGCTGCCTCTTGAAGAGATCGATCCGTCTCTCTATGACATCCAGTCCTGAGAGCCTGAAGGCGGCCATGGCCTTTTTATAGGTATCGCGATTCTCGATAAGAGAACATATTTTCTCTCTTAAAATGCGTGGATTCACCTCATTCCATGGGATGAAATCAAGCAGATTCAACTTGTTGAGGCATGTTGCCCTGATGAATTGTTCGAGACGCGGATGCTCTCGCGGAATGATGAGGGCAGGCGTGCCATGGGTAAGAATTTCACAGATGGTATTGTAGCCTCCCATGGAAATAACCACATCGGCGGCAGTCATCAGCTGTTCCATATGGGGGTGGAAGGCGACCGATTTTATCCCGTGGCATGTCGCCCTTTTCCTGGCCTCCTCCCGCTTGTCTTTCGGCATAAAAGGTCCGGTGACGATCATCGACTTGAATGGCAGGGTAGCAGGAAAGTACTGATGCATTTCGATGAAATGGTCGATCAATTCGCCGCCATCCCCACCGCCTCCGGTTGTCACCAGAACGAAGATATCGTCATCCATGATTCGGTATTGCTGACGAATCTTCCTTCTCTTCTCGGGCGGCACATGTGCCCTGGGAATGTAGCCTGTAAAAACAACCTTATCGTGAATGTCCACCGGCAATCGGTATTCCTCGACCGGATCGTAGATGTTCCGCTCGCCGTACACCCAGATCTCGTCATAGAGCTCGGCGAGAGATCGATAGACCGATTTTTCCTGCCAGTCCTTGCAGATGACCTCGGCATCATCGAGAATGTCGCGCAAACCGAGGATCGATTTCGTCCGCGGGCTGTTTTCTTTGAGCCACTCAAGCGTCGGCAACACCTCCCGCTTCAGCCCATGCGGTTCCTTGTCGACGATGAAGAGGTTGGGCCGGAAGGTCTGGGTGGTGGCCAGGATTATATTGGTCCGGATGCTGAGGGCCTGATCCTGGTCGATGCGGATCGACAGGGATTGATAGTCGCCGTTGGTTTTCTTGATCATCCCGGGAATGCGGACGAAATCGACCTGCTCCTGGAATGGAAAGCGACCGGCGATCGGCGAGCCGGTAAGGATGAGAACATTGGTGTTGTAATCGCAGAGATGGTTGGCGATGGCCATCGACCGCCGGATATGCCCCAACCCGTACGTGTCATGGGAGTACATGAGAATGTTGCAGACAGGGGGCCAGCTTTCCATTTCATTCTCCCGTGTAGATTTTCAAAAAGCCGTTCCACCTCTATTAATTGTCAGAGCAAATAACATGCCCGCGGCCGTCTGCTGAGAGGCCAAACGACCTTCCTGCAACGCAATGATTTACAGAAATAAATTATATATTGTGCCGAGCCGTCGGATATGCACCCGCAGAATATTGAGGATCCGCCACGTATGGCGGGGGAAGGTATCCCACTTACAAGGGACGAAGAATGCCCAATTTCTTGATGCGAAAGCGCAGGGTGCTGGGATGCAGATCAAGGATCGAAGCGGCGCCGCCGTGCCCTTCGATTTTCCATTCGGTCATACGCAGGACATGCAGGATATGATTGCGTTCGATGGAGGCCAGGTCTTGTCTTTCGGAGTCCTGCATTGCCGGGACTGCGACTGCTGGCGGCCCCAGGTGATCGAGCAGGGTAAAAACAGTTCCCGGGCTGACAATGACACACCGCTCGACCAGATGCTCCAGTTCCCTCACATTGCCGGGCCACTGGTAATGCAGCAGTTTATCGATGGTATTTTTGGAAATCGTGTCAATCCGCTTTCCCATTTTGCGGCTGTATTTTGCGATGAAATGTTTGGTGAGCGGGGCAATGTCCTCGGTTCGCTGCCTGAGCGGCGGAATAGTAATGGGAAAGACGTTCAGCCGGTAGAAAAGATCCTGCCGGAAACGGCCGGCGGCGACTTCCTCGCTGAGGTCA
>Ga0154407_1068_pt1 | contig 12363 bp, 9 predicted proteins | sample RifGroB2_FD_115911 | JGI IMG/M metagenome (GOLD analysis project Ga0154407, IMG submission 115911) | Desulfobacterales bacterium GWB2_56_26
ATCCTCGTAGTGGTAGACCCGGACGGGCTGGACCTCGGTGCGGATGCCGGAAAATTCGTGGTTATGACTTTCCAGATAGGCCAGCGTCTGCCAGTCGATATCCTCTTTGAGCCGCACCGGCAGATAGCGCGGCGTACCGGAGGCGTCTCGGATTTTTTCCCACAGCTCGGAAATATCCATCTTCAGAACCGGCGCCAGTCTCTTCAAGACATCGCCGACGTCGTGCGAATCTTCCTGAATCAGCACCACATTGAACGAAGGCCTATTGGTGACGATCTCCCGGCCATGCCGGTCGAGGAGGTGACCTCTCGGTGCGGCTATATCACGAATCCTGACCCTGTTGCTGTAGGCACGGGTTTCATATTCGGGCCCATTGGTAATCTGTAGCATCCACAGCCGCAGGATGATGACGGCAAAGAAAAAGAGGACAACGGCAGCGCCGCCGAGCAGCCTCTTCTTCAACAGGTCGAGGGCGCCTTCATCCTTCTCTTCGATGTCGTCGATTTCCTTAAAACCAAGCTTCAGATCCATCTCACCCTCTCATCTCAGATAGATTTGGGAGGGCGCCGCCGGGGTGCTTTACCCCGCAGCCGACGTTTTTGGATATACTCATATAAACTGTTAAACAATATAAACAGTGGAATCGCCGAAACGACTACCAATGCGGTCCGTTGGAAGGCAACCACCCATGACCACTCCGGTAATTCTTCCGGCAACAGCACCGAATAGATAAAATAAAAAAAAATCTGCATGAGAAAATAGCAGAGGCCAACCAACGGTATCTGAAAGGTCGATTCCTTGATCAGACGTTTCGCGGTAATCCCTTTAAGGAGGGCAAAGACGACCAGGCAGGTGAGGGGATAGATGCCGAGATGAATACCGGCCACGACATCGATAATCCAGCCCAGACTGAATACCAGCACCACCCCGGGAATCCAGGCGAAGCGATAAGCTATGAAGGTAACCAGGATGAAGACAAAGTCGGGACGAGCGAGCCACACCGGCAAATATTGCAGGAAGGTTGTCTGGGCTACTATCAATGCCACTCCCAGCACCCAGAATGCGAAGACCAACATGTTCGCATCTACCTCTCGTTGGACAGATTCATGGACTCGAGCATCGACCGGCGATCCGTCGGATCGATAAAGACTAACTCCAGCTTTTGAAAATCGATATCGGGCTGGACTTCGATTTCTTGAAACATTCCCCGCTGTTTTTTCTTAATCTTCGATACCTTGCCTATGGGGATGCCGGCCGGAAACAGTCCCCCGATCCCGGCGGTGACGATATGATCACCCACCTCGACATCGGCATTCTTCAACACATACTGCAGGACGTAGCCATTTTCCCCGGCCCCCTTGATAATGCCCCTCACCCTGTTCTTCTGGATCATGGCATCTATGGCACTGCTGGGGGCGATGGCCAGCAGGATCTTGGAATAATGCTCGGCCGTATGAATGACTTGACCGACCACGCCATTCGGGGCCAGAGCGACCATTCCCTCCAGGACGTCGTCCTTCTTCCCCCGGTCGACGACAATGGTCTGATACCAGTAGGCAGGTTCCTTGCCGACCACCCGGGCGGCGAGCGGCTCAAAGCTCAAGTTTTCCTTAAAGGCAAGGAGTTCCTGCAGATGGAGATAGATAGAATAGGCTTCCCTGTATTCTCCCAGTTCGGCCAGATATTTGTCGACCAACGCCTGCAGCCGTTTATTGTCCTCCCGAACATTCCAGAAGGCAATATAATCGTTCTTCAAGACGGCGATACCGGAAAAGGTCCGGGTCACCGCACTTTGCAGGGGACCGATGAAATCCAGGGTAAGCTGATGTGGAGTACCGAAACGGCCTCCCAACATTGAGGCAAGGAGCAACATGCCGACGACAACCAGGATCATTATAAGAATGAGAATCCTGATCGATGCAAATACGGAGCGCCCCTTTATTGCTTTTGTTTTTTTTCGCACAAATCGAGACTGTTCAGAGCAAAACATTCAGTGCCGGCAGATCCCATCCGACACGGCATTCCGTCGCAGTTCATGGGAGTTGCTATTCGATCGTCACCTCGCGCAGGATGTCAAGATTATCAAGGGCTTTGCCGGATCCGAGAACAACGGAAGACAGGGGGTCTTCGGCCACTATTATCGGCATCCCCGTTGCCTCCTTGAGGCATTTGTCGAGATTTTTCAACAGGGCACCGCCACCCGTCAGAACGATGCCGTTATCGACGATATCGGCAGCCAGTTCGGGCGGAGTCACTTCAAGCGCCACCCGTACTGCCTCGACGATAACATCCACCTGCTCGGCAATGGCCGACTGAATCTCATCCGCTGAAATCTGCAGCGTCTTGGGCACTCCGGAGACGAGATCGCGGCCTTTGATGTCCATGGTTTCGTACGGCTCTTCCGGCATCACATTGCCGATAGTGGTCTTGATCAGTTCGGCGGTCCGTTCACCGATGGCGAGGTTATGCTTGCGTTTGATGTACTGCAAGATGGCTTCGTCCATTTTATCACCGGCCACGCGCACCGACTTGGCGTAAACGATGCCGGCGAGAGAAATCACCGCAACCTCCGTGGTCCCGCCACCGATGTCGATGATCATGTTGGCGGTCGGTTCGGTGATAGGCAAACCGGCACCGATAGCGGCCGCCATCGGCTCTTCTATGAGATACACCTCGCGGGCACCGGCCGATTCGGCAGACTCTCTCACCGCCCGCTTTTCCACCTGAGTGATTCCAGAAGGCACGGAGATCATAATGCGGGGATGGACGAGCGTCCGTCTGTTGTGAACCTTGTTGATGAAGTATCTAAGCATCGCTTCGGTGACTTCGAAATCAGCGATGACACCATCCTTGATCGGCCGGATGGCAGTGATATTGCCCGGGGTTTTACCAAGCATCATTTTCGCTTCCTGGCCGACAGCCAGGACCCTGCTCATTCGACCATCCTGGCGAACCGCCACGACCGACGGTTCTCTCAGCACTATCCCCTTTCCTTTTACATACAGCACTGTATTTGCAGTGCCAAGATCGATGGCAAGATCGTTGGACAGCCAGCCGAACAGAAAATTAAATGGTGAATACATGTATTCTTCCTTTAGAAAAGGCACCCGGTCGTGCCTTGAAATTATAGTGGCTCAAAAAGCCGGATCAAGAAGTTGAGCCTATGGCGAGAGTATTCGAATAAGAAGTGAAAAAATGACTTCACACAAACTACGAAATGTAACAAACATCATTTTTGTTAGCAACAACTATGCTATTTCCGCAAAAAGAATATCCCGTTTTTTGTTGACACTGGCAAGAAACCCTGTTAAAGATACCGCTGTTTTTTGATTGAGAGGAATTCATGGGGCTATAGCTCAGCTGGGAGAGCGCTTGACTGGCAGTCAAGAGGTCGTCGGTTCGATCCCGTCTAGCTCCACCAAATATAGAAAAGGGGTTTGAGAATGGCAACATCTCAAACCCCTTTTTTATTGCGTTTTTGACTCTCCCCACATCCTCATTTCTTCACCTTCTCCATAGCCCCCTTGATGGAAATAGCATAGGGCTGGTGACTACGAAGCACGGGCGGAAGATGGTCTTGAGCTTCGCGGGCCATGGCGAGGCTCGAATATTCGCCATAGAAGACAAAGACGATCGTGGAAGCGGCGGTTTTTTTGAAGATGAAGAAGTTGCCCGCCTCCTGACGATACTGAGGCTGGGCCAACATTTTTTTCAGATTGTCTTCGGCATTTTTATCCGTCAGAGCCATAAGCTGCATGGTATATGCATCTTCCTTGCCCTTCTTGGTCCAGGCGGAGCCGGCCGCCATTCGCTTCTGCAACAACTGATCGATAGTCAGTTGATTTTTGGCGGCGGTGGATTCCTTCTGCGGCGCGGGAGGGTTGCTGGGTGCTGCTTTTGCCCCCTTATCCGACGCCAGAACTTTTTTTATTTTCACCGGCTTTTCCTGGCGGATTTGCATTACCTTGGCGGTGGGCGTCGAGACCTGAACGCTCACGGGCGGCGGAACGGCCTTATTCTCCGGGGTTCCCCGAATTTCCCGAACCATATCAACGCCGGCTTTTTTGCGAGGTTTTTCTTCGACAGCCCCGCTCATTTTCTCCGTGTCGGCAGGACCAGCGCTCAGCGATTCCGACGGGTTGTTTTCCGCTGCAGCATCATTGTCGCGCAATGATTCCCTATCCGGAATCTGCGCCTCCGGCTGGGGTGCTGTTGCAACCTGCGGCGCAGAACGTACTTGTTCTTCCGCTTGTTTTTCTTCGGGTGCTTTCTGTGTCTCAACGACCTCAACTTTTTCGGCAGGTTGTGCCTTTTCCTCATTCTGGTCGCTTCCGCCAGGCTTCAGCAGAAAAAAGAGGAGCACCATCACACAGCCAATGCCACCCATCCAGGGCAGATAATGAGCGGAACGCTTCAGGACATTCGGCCTCTCCTTCCTTCTTCTCCTCTGCTTCACCCCCACCTCATCTTTGACGTTCTCAAGCAGCACCATAAACGAGGTGTCGTCACCATGCGTTCGCAACGATTCTTCGGCCAGAAGATTCGTTTTCCGAAAATTTCCCTTCGCCAGGGAAAAGATTTTCCGGACGATTTCATCGTTGAAGACTCTAATTCTGTCAGAATCTCCTGTATCCATTGCGTAGGCATGCAGGTATTCACCCGTTTCCTGTTCCGACAGCGGCATCAGATCGAACTGCAGGTGATCCGAATTTTCGAAGTCGAGGATGGACAGTTGCGCATAGTTGTCGAGAAAACTCTTTCGCCCTGAAAAAACGATATGCACACGCGCTCCGGCCTGGGTGAACCGGTCCAACATCTTGCGAATACGCTCCAAGGTGGCGAGATAAATATTCTCAGCCTCGTCGAAGATGAGCAGCAAACCTGTCGATTCCCGTTTCAAATGGGCCGTTATATTATCCAGCACCCTTTCGACGTTTTTCCCTTCATAGCCGCCATCGGATGCCAGGCCTAACCACATGGCCATCTTTTTCACAACATCTTCAAATGATTCGGCGGATTTCGTTAAAAAAACAGTGAAACAGAATCCTGAAGCTTCACGTTCCAGCAAACGGCAAATCATGGTCTTGCCGCTGCCTTCTTCACCCGTGAGAACCAGGAGAGCGGCACCCTGCTCCAGCTCCTTCGTCATCCGAAGCAGTACTTCGCCTCGGTCGGCGCCCGCGTAGAAGTTTTCGGGAGCATTTTTATCCTGAAGCGGAATGACTTGCGCAATATCCGGGTTTTTCTCGTTTTCGATCATAACAGTGCAGTACTTTATTGTTATTCATATCCTTGCAGGTACAAGGTTCATGCTACGGTGACATAATACTGCACTCAGACAATAAATAAAAACAGTATTAGTTTATGAAGTATGTGTCATTCTCGCGGTCACGCCTTCCTGTACGATCTTTTCTTCCATGAGCATCGGTGGTAAACTGGGTGGCTATAAGAATTTACCAGGATCTTCAGCTGCGAATAAATCGATTTCAACCATGCCAATTTTTCGACTTACCAATCAGATCCGCTTCCCTCCTCCGGATTTTGCAGAGGAAAACGGCCTCTTGGCCATAGGCGGCGATCTCAGTCCCAAAAGGCTGCTCAATGCCTATTGCCAGGGCATTTTCCCCTGGTACGGCGAAGGAGATCCGATCCTCTGGTGGTTCACTTCACCGAGGCTGGTGCTTTTCCCCCATGAATTCAGGATTCCCAGACGTCTCACCCGCTATGCCCGTAACTCGGATGTGGCCATTACCCGGGATCGGGCGTTTGCCCAGGTTATCGAAAACTGCGCCACGGTTCGTACCGAAACCGGCGACAATACCTGGATCACTCCGGCAATGCAGGCTGCCTTTATCGAACTGCACCGTCTCGGCTTTGCCCATTCGATCGAATGCTGGCAGGACGACCGGCTGGTGGGCGGACTGTACGGCGTGACGCTCGACCGGGTGTTCTTTGGCGAATCGATGTTTTCAAGAACAAGCTGCGGTTCGCAATTTGCCCTCATCGCCCTGGTAAACTATCTGAAAAGAGAAAAATTCAAACTGATTGATTGCCAGATGACCACCAATCATTTATTACGATTTGGTGCACGCGAGATCAACGGCAAGGAGTTTCAGGGCCTGCTCAAGGAAAACATCAGAAAAATAGTACCTCATGAAAACTGGAAAAACGGCAACACAATCGAAAAATAAATGCACCGCCTGCGGGACAGTCGGCGAACTTGCGCCCCTGGCGGACGAACAACTCTGCGCCAAATGTCGGGCAATTGTCGATCTGTGCAAAAGATCGCCCGATTCCCTGCAAAAACTCTCCCGGCTGGCGGGATTCCCGGATGCTCCATCCGGGTCGCAAAGACAGATCGAACAGGAGCTGCCGGATGTCCTCGATGCAGTCCGCTATCGAACCACCGACAGGGACCGAAATACCTGGTATGTCTCGGTCAGCGAACTGGATGGCAATCCGGTTGAAATCTTCGCTTCGACGGCCTTCGACCGCGACCAGCATCTCCAGTCACGGATTTCCAACCTGACGACGATCACCAGACTCATTTCCCTGATCCTGAGGCACGTCTTCATGGGCGAGAAACTCACCCTGGAAAAGACCCTCACCCAGCTGCACAGAAGCTCCCGTCAGCCGGAGGATCTGCCGGAGATGCTGGGGAAGGTGCTGGCTAATTACAGCAAGAAAAAGCCCCTGGATGTAGATCGTGAGCCTGCCGCCACGCCATGAATTGCTGAATTGAGCCCCCCTAACCTAGCCGGAACAAGGCTTGAGTGCTCAAGCCCTCCTCAGCATTCCAGATAAAATTCGTAAGGGATGCCCGATTTATCGAAATGGCGCAGTACTTTCTGCAGTCCGAGCAGATTGACAACGTTGAAGGTAAGCTGCCAGGCAGGGTTGATGGAAGAGTAGCTGGAGAGGATTTCAAGACTCTGCATCTCCATCTCCTCCGGGCCGCCGGCGATGACTTCCATGATCTCCTTCCTGGTGGCCCTGAGGATGTGGATGATCTGCGGTTTGCGAACGTGGGTCTGTCTGATATTCCAGTTAATATCCACCGCTTCTTCACGCTGAAAGTTGATCTCGCGGAATCTTTCGCAATTCTTATGATGCACCGACAGCCCTTTGAGAGTAAGCAGGGCGCAGTTGTCCTTGGCCACCGGATTAGGCTTGCAGCAGGATGACAGTTTTACTGAAACGGGATCAAGGGTGGTGAGTTCAATCTTGTTGAAGGCGCCGGTCGGGGTAACGAGGGGGGAAATCCCGCCGAAGAGGAGTTCCTTAATGTTCCCAATCACCTCCCTCAGGTGAATCCGTCCTTCGCCGATACGAATGTACAGCTCGTCCAGGCTGGTCAAGACATAACGGTTCAGCAACTGCTGCACCTCACCGGCCAGAATATCAAAGGGAATGCCGTAGCGCAGCATCTCCTGACGCAGCATGGAGAGGCCAACCTCCCTAGCAACTTTCCGCCGTCTGATTTTAAAGCCTCTGGCCAGCTCTCCCCTCGATCTCGGCGTTTTGCACAGCAGCAGCATCTGCTGGTCGAAGCGAATCGGTTTATCGGCCCTGATGATCCGCACCATGTCGCCGTCTTTCAGGACGTGGTCGATAGGATACCGTTTGTTGCGGATCATCGCCCCCAGACAGGTCTGGCCAATTTCGGTATGCACCTGAAAGGCAAAGTCCAACACGTTTGAATGGACCGGGAGACAGACGAGATCGCCCTGCGGGGTGTAGGTGTACATCTCCTTGATCCCGCTGGCAGCGATGACATCCCGGTACGACAGGGAATCTTCGGAACCGAGCACATCGAACATTTCCTGGATCTCTCTGATCAACTTACCCTGCTTGCCGGTCTTCGAGCTCCAGTTCCGGAAGATGCCCTTCTGGGCCTTCCGCTCCATCTCGTCGGTGCGGATCTTAAAAAGAAATTTCTGGCCCTGGATGATCGACCGGGCATGAAGCCCCTGGTAGCCGGTAGGTTTCGGATTGGCAATAAAATCGCGGATGGTCCTCGGAATCGGCCTGAAGGTCTGATTGACGATACCAAGCGCGCTGTAGCAGGATTGCACGTCGTTGGCAACGATGAGTATCTCCATGGGGGTATCGATGCGCTTCAGCAGGATCCGGCTGGCAATATCGTAATAGGCCCATAGATACTTGGTGCGCAAGGTAACCCGGCAATCGAGATTACGGAGTTCGGCATTTTTCATCACTTCGCCGACTATCATCTGGCCGAGCGGCGAGTTCTGCAGCTGCCGGATATGATGGTTCAGCTTAGCACCCTGCTTCGGGTACTTGTAAAGCAGGGCGAGATTGTACATCTCCCGCTTCATGTTGAAGAGGCCGAAGACGGTGGCGAGCGGCGCATAGATGTCGATCGTTTCGTCGGCGATGCGCTGCCGTTTCGCTTTGGGCATCGCATGCAAGGTGCGGAGATTGTGGAGTCGGTCGGCGAGCTTGACCAGCATAACCTCCGGCCGCAACGCCGCGCCGGTGAAGATCTTGCGGTGGGTGGTCTGGCTGTCCATCTGGCGGTCGCCGGAGAGGTGGGTGACCTTGGTGCACCCCTCGACTATCGCCTGGACATAGCTGCCGAATTTTATGCCCACCAGCTCCGCCGTGACCTCCTCCGCGTCCTCGACGGTATCGTGGAGCAGGGCGGCGGCAAGGATCTCCGGATTGGTGATATCCATCTCCTCGGCAAGAATCTTGGCCACGGAGCACGGATGGAGGATATAGGCGTCCCCTGACCTTCGCCACTGATCGGCATGGGCTTCAACTGCAAAATCGAGTGCTTCCCAGAAGATCTCTTCTCCCGGTTTATCGGCGATCAATGCCCGTATCTGGTCACGATACAGCTCAAGATCAAAAGGAATACGGCGCATTATCCTCCAGGTGATGGGTGGTAAAACAAAAGGTGCCTATAGACATCTCTGCCAAGAGTCTTACAATAAGCACACTTCGAAATCATTCCAGATATTCTTCTTAGCAGTTATTCCGCAGAGCGGGCGAGATTGCAGCTTAACAAAATTCCCCCGCCGGAGAAAACAAAAAAGACGAGATGGCCCAAAAAACAAAATCTTTCGAAAAATCGAGACGAAACCGCACTAAAACCCCATCCGGCGAAGAGATGCGGCAGTCATTTACCAGCATGTTTCAAAACATCCTGCTCAGTCACCTCTATTTAGCTAAGAGTGCGGTATCGCTCACGGAGATAAACGACACCCTTGAACGGGAGGGCGCCAGAAAAAAGGAAATCAAAGACCTTTTCGAGGCGATGCTGCGTGAGGGGCTGATCAGAAAAGACAGCAAAAGATCCTACATTCTCAGTAAGACTGTCCCACTCTATGAAGGCATCCTCATCCAGCACCCGAAAGGGTTCGGCTTTGTCAGTCCCACCTATCAGAAGAACGGCGTAAGCGAACCATTGGCCCGGGATCCGTTTATCTCCCCGACCAGTATGGGGACGGCACAACACGGCGATATGGTTCTCGTCAGGGTACTGCGGATCCGCAAAGATCACCGGCCCGAAGCGGTCGTCATCCGGATTCTTGCCCACGGCACCGACAAAATTGCCGGCAACTACCGAAAAAGTCCCCGGGGCGGCATGGTCTATCCGGACGATCCCCGTTTTCCCTTTGTCGTCCGGATAGACGACTACAACAGTCTCGATCCGCAGGACGGCGATGCGGTTATTGTTCAGTTTACCCGCGAACACAAGCCGGTCCGGATTCTATCTGGAAAGATCCTTGAAATACTCGGGGCGGCGGACAACATCGATACGCAGATGCGTCTGGTGATCGAAAAATTCACGCTTCCTCATGAGTTCAGCGCCGAAGCCTTGCAGGAAACGGCCGAACTTCAGGAAAATTTCGAGCTTGCGGCCGGACGGGAAGATTTGCGAGCCACCGACCATGTGACCATCGATGGTGAAACCGCCAAGGATTTCGACGATGCCATTTGTGTGGTAAAGAGCCGCACAGGCTATCGCCTCTATGTCTCCATAGCCGATGTCAGCCATTATGTGCCGGCCGGCTCGGCCATCGACCGGGACGCCTACGCCAGGGGGACTTCGATCTATTTTCCGGGCCGGGTGATTCCCATGCTGCCGGAAAGACTGTCCAACAATCTCTGCAGCCTCGTTCCCGGCAAAGATCGGTTGACCGTCTCGGCAATTCTGGACTTCGATCGATCCGGTCGTCTGCAGCAGAAATCCTTCACCAGATCTGTGATCTGCAGTCGGAACCGCTTCACCTATACGACCGTCCGCAAAATCCTCATCGATAAGGATCCGGTCGTTCGCCATGAGCATAAGCAGTTCCTGACTCAGCTGGAATGGGCGGAGGAACTGGCCAGGGCCTTACAGGCCAGGAGAAAGGAGCGGGGCTCCATTGACTTCAATGTTCCGGAACCGGAATTCACCCTGACCGACGCCGGCGGGGTGGCGACAATCGCCCGCGCCGAGAGAAATTTTGCCCACCAACTGATCGAGGAATTCATGCTGGCCGCCAACGAGGCTGTGGCCAGTCACTTTACCGAGAAAACCGTGCCGGCGATCTACCGGGTGCACGAGCCTCCCGACCCCTTGAAGATAGATGAGTTCGTGGTCTTTGCCACAACACTCGATATCCATCTGCCGCCGGCGGAAGCAAACCCTGCATGGTTTGCCCGGGCGCTCGACCTCTGCCGGAAATCGCCCTATGAATACATTATCAACAATATCATGCTGCGGAGCATGAAGCAGGCGCAATACTCGGCTAAAAATGTCGGGCACTTCGGGCTCTCCTCAACCGACTATACTCATTTTACATCTCCGATCAGGCGGTACCCGGATCTCATGGTCCACCGCACGCTGCTCAAGCTGTGTGAGCCGTCCGGAGAAAAGAAGATCCAAGCCAAGCCTCAAGGTCTCAAGGAGGCCGGAGAGTTTTTATCGGCCAGGGAACGAACGGCGATCACCGCCGAACGGGATATCCAGGACCGTCTGAAAATCATCTATATGAAAGACCATATCGGCGAATCCTTCGACGCCATCATCTCGGGAGTAAATGAAGCGGCTCTCTTTATCGAGATACCGGAGATGTGCGTCAGCGGCTCCATCGCCGTGGGTCAACTCGGTGACGACTACTATCTCTGGGATGTCAAACACCATCGCCTGTTCGGCGAGATTTCCGGCAAGACCTATCGGATCGGCGATCGTCTGCGGGTCACGCTCCAGGATGTCGACAACAATCGAAAGAGACTGAATTTCAACTTGGCTGTTCTCTCAGAATAATTTCCCTTTTTTCATTGAGCACTTTAGAAATTCATTTCTTGTCTGCAGAAAAGAGGAAGAAATAATTTCGTGAAGTCACTTATCCCACTTTGTGGGAGAGTTAGTTCAGCATTTTTACCCCCTCCAGCCTTTTCTGTCGACGATTCCTGCCAACCCGAGGCAGGAATCGTCGGACATGCACTCCCTCTTTTACTTGACTTGTGCAAACGTTTGGCATAATTGTAGGCCTCTCATTTATCCGAGTATAATCTTGGGCCTATTCAGCAAACACGTTCCATGGATCCCAAAGCCCTTCTTTCACAAGTCGCCATCGTTCTGATCCGCCCCAAAATTCCCGAAAATATCGGCGCTGCCGCACGAATCGCCTGGAACATGGGAATTACCCGCCTCATCCTGGTGAGAGACGATGTCCCCGAGCGCGAACCCATGGCCAAAATGGCCACCCATAAGGCAGCACATCTCATTGACAATCTTGAAGTGTTTCAGAATCTGGACGAGGCGCTTGCCGAGTTTTCCCTGATAATCGGCACCACCGCGCGGCGAGGCCGGCAGCGGCTGGTCGAAAAATCTCCCCGCGAGCTGGTGGATACCCTGCTGCCTCTACTCGCAAGCAACAAGGTGGCGATTCTTTTTGGCCCGGAGGATACCGGCCTGACCAATGAAGACATGAAATACTGTCATATGGCCTCGGCCATCCCCACCGCCGATTTTTCTTCGATCAACCTGGCCCAGGCTGTCGCCATCCATTGTTACGAACTCTACTATGGCGTGCTCCACGCCCGAAAAAAACCGGAGCACCTTCCCCAACTGGCCACTTCCCATGAACTGGAAAGCATGTACGACTATTTGGACGGGACCCTCTCTTCCTTCCAGTTTCTGGAAGAAACGAACCGATCCTACTGGATGACCAACATCCGTCATTTTTTCAGCAGAATCAGGCTGACCTCGAAAGACGCCAATATCGTTAGAACCGTATGTAAAAAGCTGCTCCTGTATCAACAGGCCCATAAACGTTAAGACCATGGTGACTTATGAAACAAGACGAGAGCTTCGCCAAATACGCTGTGCCCTCCAACAAGTTT
>Ga0154407_1089_pt1 | contig 12109 bp, 10 predicted proteins | sample RifGroB2_FD_115911 | JGI IMG/M metagenome (GOLD analysis project Ga0154407, IMG submission 115911) | Desulfobacterales bacterium GWB2_56_26
TATCGAAATACGGCATAATCTGCATCAGGATCTTCGCGCGGCACTTGAGAGCTATGAGGAGATCGACCGCGATTTCGTGAAGCACTTTGGCCGGGGCGGAACCCCCTTTGTCGAGGAGTACAGGTGTGACGACGCCCGTTTTGTCGCCGTCGCCATCGGCTCGCTCTCCTACCAGCTTCGGGATGTCATCGATATCATGAGAGAGGACGGCATCGCCATAGGCGTCATGGGCGTGCAGATGTACCGGCCGTTCCCGGACCAGGCGATCGCCCGGGCCTTAAGCGGCAAGGAGTGCGTCGTCGTCCTGGAAAAAGCGCTCAGCTACGGCAATCAAGGTCCGCTTTACGGCGACATCAAATCGGCTCTCTACCGCCTTGCGGACAGACCTGTTCTGCATAACTACATTCTCGGGCTCGGCGGCAGGGAGATCAAGACACAGCAGCTCCTCGACGCCTTATCGGAATCATGCTCCGAACCCAAGGCAATTGAAGATACGCCGCGCTGGATCGGTCTCAAATTACAGGAATAACATCATGGCAGAAAAAACAACCATTCTCAACCTGACAGAAGAAGAGTTCGTCCATCCCGGCAACCGTGCATGTTCAGGTTGCGGTCTCTCCATCGTCTATCGCATGGGCTTGAAGGCCCTGGGTAAAAACACCATTCTGGTGGTGCCGCCCAGCTGTCTCACCGTTCTCCAGGGCCTCTACCCGGTTGCATCCACCAAGCTTCCCTGCGTCAATGTGACCTTCGCCTCGACCGGCGCCGCCGCCACCGGGGTACGCGCCGCCATGAAGGCGCTGGGCAAGGAAGACGTCAACGTGGTAGCCTGGGCCGGAGACGGCGGGACCAGCGATATCGGTATTCAAGCGCTTTCGGGAGCATGCGAGCGAGGCGAGGAAATCATCTATATCTGTTACGATAACGAAGCCTATATGAATACCGGCGTGCAGCGCTCCGGCACCACCCCCCAGGGCGTTCTCACCACCACCACGCCGATCAAAGGGAAACTCCAGGTGAAAAAAGATGTGCCGGCCATCATCGCCGCCCACGGCATCCCTTACGTGGCCACGGCATCCGCTGCCTTTCCCCTGGATCTCTATGATAAAGTGAAGAAGGCCACCACCATTTCAGGCCCTAAATATATCCATGTACACACCCCCTGCCCTCCGGGATGGGCATTCGAATCGAGGTACACCATCAAGGTGGGAAAACTCGCCGTCGAGACGGGTCTCTTCGACCTCTATGAAATCGAAAACGGCACTTTCCGGCTCACCGGCCCTTCGCAGCGACTTCTCGGCAAGGAACGCCGGCCCGTCACCGATTACTTCGCCACCCAGGGCAGATTCAAGTCGCTGAGCGCCGAAGCGGTACAGAAAATCCAGCAGCAGGTCGACGCCAAGTGGGCGGCTTACCAGTCATGAGCCGTGTAAGGCCTGCCTGAGTCCCATCCCGCAACCTTCGCGCTGCTGGTCATTGTGTAAAGAAAAACCCCGAAAGCTGCCGGCTCTCGGGGTTTTATACTTCTACATCTGGTTGAACACTGACGTGGACCACCTCTCCCTGATCGCCAACATAATTTAATTTTGGATAATATATCCTTAAGTGCTGCCACTTGTGGCTGAAAGCCGGTGTGTCAACTATGGATGGACGTGGTTGCGATGGGTGGCAATCGACTGGAGGCGGCCCGGCAAGCAACCTCTGCATGGCCGTTGCCATCCCCTCATAGTTACTTATATTTTTTACCAGTCACTAAACCACAACGTGAAGAGGTGCAGATGAAGGCAATCATTGTTTTTATAATCGGTGCATTTATGCTGGTTGGTATGCCGACGACAGGTAACGCCTACGAAGGCGAATGGCGTAATCCGGACCGACCCGGAAGTCAGGAGTGGCATCGAAGCCCGAATTGGCATGGAAGTATTAAGGATAGGATCAGAGAAGATCACCGCAGGATAGAACGAGGGTTCGAACGAGGTTCTTTAACAAGGAGAGAGGCAAGAAGACTTGGGGGTGAGTTAGACCATATTCTCGACAGAATTGACTGGTTGAGACGAGATGGACGTCTGAACCGAACAGAACGTGAGGTGATTCATCGAGATCTCGACAGATTGGAGCGGGAGATTAGAAGAGAGAAAAGAGATGATGATAGAAGAGATTGGAGAGGTTATGAGAGAGAGCGAAGAGATGATGACACATTAAGATTTGAGTTCCAACTTTGACAACCAGCGATGCACATCTCGCCGCCTCGCTCAAGGATTGTCAAATAATTAAAGCTCAGATAAGCCCCTTCTGGGCTTGAGCTTGAATGGCTGTAATCGCCACGGTGTTGACTATATCTGGGACAAGGCAACCGCGACTGAGATCGTTTACCGGCTTATTCAACCCTTGCATGATTGGCCCGATGGCCACAGCCTTGGCGGATCGCTGAACCGCCTTGTACGTATTATTGCCGGTGTTGAGGTCAGGGAAAATAAAGACAGTTGCTTTTCCGGCGACTTTGCTTTCCGGCATTTTAGCTTTGGCCACAGTGGCATCCACAGCGGCATCATATTGAATAGGCCCCTCGATGAGCAGGTCGGGTGCCATCCGCTTGGCAATCTCCGTTGCCTTTTTTACCTTTTCGACCTCTTCGCCTATTCCGGATGTGCCAGAGGAATAGGACAGCATGGCCACCATTGGCTTAATCCCGAACAGACTCGCAGTCCTTGAGGATTCTATCGCAATCTCGGCTAATTGTTCAGAAGTTGGTCGTGGATTGACTGCACAATCGCCATAGGCAAGAACCCGGTCTTCCAGGCACATCAAAAAAATGGAAGACATGATGGTGCTTCCATGCTTGGTTTTTACGAATTCGAGTGAGGGCCGAACAGTGTTGAGGGTCGAATGGACTGCACCGGAAACCATCCCGTCAGCGTGATTTTTATAGACCATCATCGTTCCGAAATGATTGACTCCGGACATCACGTCTCTGGCGTTATCATAGGTGATCCCTTTGTGTTTTCTCAATTCAAAGTAGGTCGCGACATAATCCTCAAATAATTCGGACTCAGTCGGCTCAATGATCGCTACATCGGCGAGGTTCAACCCCAAGGTCAGAATTTTCTTCTTTATCAATTGTTTTCGGCCCAGCAACACAATTTTGACAGCGTCCCGGGCAAGAAGAATTTCGGCAGCCCGAAGGATCCTTTCCTCCTCTCCTTCCGGCAGAACAATCGTCTGTTTGAACTCACGGGCACGTTTGATAAGACTGAACTCAAACATTTTAGGCGTAATGTATAACAGGCTGTAACCAACAATCTTGTTTCGTAAGTCAGTGGTGTTGACATGTGATTCGAAGAGGCCGAGACCGGCTGCGATTTTCAGCGGCGCCTCCGGCGTGATGCAATGGTGGATATTTTTTATTTTTGTTGCAGTGGTGAAGGTATCTTCCTCCACTTTTATGATCGGCACCAGATCTTCCATACCCTGGAGAAGGTTACGCAGCAGATCGTCCGGTTGCATATAACTTGTCAAAACAATCCCGCCAATGCTCGGCAAATTGCTTGATCTATATGCGGCCAGAGTCCCAATGATAATATCCAGCCGGTCTATGGGAGTGATGACGAGGTTGTCGTTGGTGAGTCGGGGCAGGTAATTCCGAAGATTCATCGCAGCTATGACAAAACGCGTCACCGTCCGGTTGAGCAGTCCCTTTCCGCAGAGAATCTTGGCATCGAGAGCTTGGACAATTTCTCCCATGGTCGGTCGGTCGAGCATTTCCTCATACGGGATCGCATAGATAAGTTCATGCTTTTGCTTCAGGCTCGCCTTGAGAGATTGCAATATTTGCTGCTGCAGGTGAAGAGGGACTCTGTTGACAACGATAGAGAGAATGCTGCAACCTTTTTCTTCGAACGCTTCCACTGCAAATTGGCAAGATTTGACAACCCCCTCGACAGAACCTTGATGGGCGTTGGCTAACAACAATACCGGACAACCCAGGTTGTTGGCAATCTCCACATTAAGATCAATCTCAAAGGCAGCAGAATCGCTCTCGTAGTCAGTACCCAGACAGAGGACAAAATCGTATTCACTCTCAAGCTCCTTGTATTTATCAAGAATACCTTCCAAAAGTTTGTCATTCTTTTTCTCGGAAACCAGGGTTCTCGCCTCCTCCAAGGTATAAGCATAGAGACGATCAAAGGGGATATCGATTTTGTAATGCATCTTGATCAGGCGCAGGACTTGATCAACGCCGTCCTTATCCTGCCGAACATTGATGATAGGCCGAAAAAAAGCCACCTTAACCAAGTTGCGAACAAGAAACTCCATAACCCCCAGAGTGACCAGGGATAACCCGCTTTTTGGTTCAAGTGCGGTAATGTAGAGGTTTTTTGACATAGTCTATAACGTTTATCTCCGGCCTATATCCGTAATTGGCGGTGCACCGCTTCAATGGTGTAGTTCTACGGCGAAAATCTTACTTATCCTCAATAACTGCTCATAAAATTCCAGGTCTTGACCTGGGTCAAGGCAAGAAGACTCTTCCCTGGTAGTCTGTCATATAAGACTCGCAACCGGTTTTGAAATCAACAGGGAAAGAAGGAGGCCTGCTATGAAAAAATATGCAGCCAAAGGAATCAAGAGCATCATCGCGAAATACCCCGGAAAACTTGAGCAGCAGATAAGGTGACAGAGCTTGCCTGCACGCCTTATACGTGCAGAAGGTTAGAAATCATGACAGAAGGAGATGAAGATCATGTGCGAAAGTTATCATGTGCAATGCCGATGCGGCAGGAAGAGTGCGGAGATATTTTTTGGCAAGATGCTTCTTGATGAATCATCCGTTACCGCCCTTTTCTGTCCGGAATGCAGCAAGGGGTATGAAAATATCCGGCCCGAGATGGTTTGGGATAACGATTGGATCCTCGAGCTGGATATGGATATCATCAGAAGCCATGCATCCACCTTTGGCGTGGAAGCAGATCAGCTGACTGCGAGCTGGGTCTTCGACAGAGGCTATGTAACCTGGGTGGGTGTTACTCCCGACGACACCGCCACACGCAACAGGGAACGGCAGGAAATTCAGGCCCTGGCCAAAACCGACCTGCTCGCCTACCTGAAGGCCATGAAGGAGTGGGGCATCAACCGGGAAAAACGCTTTATCGGCGAAGGCTGGCGGAAGATGCAGTAACCGTGCACAGCGGCTTGCTTCCTTGCCAACCTGAGTGGTGTAAAGCGGGTGATTGCCTCAAACCAGGTCTCACCTTATACTTTGCTGTATACTGGCAGCACGTGGTGTTGCCTGTCCTCCACCTGACTTCATCATGCGCGAACAGAAACTCAATTGCTGGGAGTTCAAAAAGTGCGGAAGAGAACGGGACGGCAAGAACGTTCAGGAGATGGGGGTTTGTCCCGCTGCCCATGACGATTCCTTTGACGGTATAAACAGCGGCAGGCATGGTGGTAGAATATGTTGGGCTGTGGCAGGAACCTTCTGTGAAGGCAAAAAACAGGGGGGCTTTCACGTCAAGCGGGAATCATGCGTACAGTGCGATTTTTTCCAATTGGTTACCCGGCAGGAAGGGGCAAGCGATGGGCCTACCAAGCTGCTAAAGTTCCTGGCTGGTACCAACGACGCTTCTTTCCTCGGAGAGTTGACCTACAGATTTGTGAGGGCCGGCGAACGTTTTCTGGTGCAGGGAGCCGTTGAGGATACGGCCTATATTATCCAGGAAGGAACCTGCCTGACGGTTGTGGAAAAGAACGGCGCTCTTCATCCGGCCGGTCATAGCAGCCGCGGCGATATTGTCGGCATCCGCGGGCTTTTTACCGGTGAACCGCGCGAGGCGCATGTCGAAGCGGAAACGGACATGCATCTCTGGGTACTCAAAAAGCACCAGATCGACAATATCTCCCAGCATAACCCGGAACTTCTCGCCCTGGTCACGGAAATAGTGGCGAGTCAGTTTGACTCGAAGGGGCCGGTTGCCGATAGAAAAATCGGCAAATATATCGCAACCGAAATCATCGGCAGAGGGGCCTACTCGATTGTTTACAAGGCAGTTCACCGTGATCTGAAAATGGTGGTCGCCATCAAAATGATGCGCCACAACATGGTTGTCGATTCCGGTTTTCTTTTAAATTTTCGTAAAGAGGCGCAGATAATCGCTTCACTCAACCATGAGAGCATTCTGAAGGTCTACGATTTTGAAGAACGTTATAAAACCGTTTTTATCATTACGGAATTTCTCGCAGGCGAATCGTTGCGCAACCTTCTTGTGCGCCTCGGCAAGATTCCCCAGCTTCTGGCGGTGAAGTACCTCCGGCAAATCTGCAGCGGTCTGGCGTATGCCCATGAGAAGGGGATCATCCATCGGGATATTCATGCCGACAATATTATGGTTCTGCCTGATGATCGCATCAAGATCCTGGACTTCGGTCTGGCATGTCCGATCGGCACGGAAGATGAGCAGATCGGCGGGACCCTTGCATATCAGGCGCCCGAGCTGCTCGAAGGAGGTCAGGCCGATCGCCAGAGTGACATATACGCCTTGGGAATTACCGCCTTTGAACTCATCACAGGGAAAATTCCGTTCGCCGCTCATGAGATAATGGAAATATTTCAGAGCAATAACCAACGAGTGATCCCTGACCCGTCACATTTTGTGCCCGGAATTTTTCCGGAATTAAAGCGGTTTATCATAAAAGCGTCTCATCATCAAAAGGCGGAACGTTATCAGGACATCTCTGAGGCCCTTAGGGATCTGGCGCCGTTACCCGACCAGCACCTGACGGCCATGTCTCGGGAAGAACAGCAGAACAGTGCGACTATAACGTTCAGGTATACAGAGAAACAACGCGAAGATTTCAACAGATTAATGAGGGAGTTCAGTCGTCGGTCAAGTGAACTGGATATCGAATTCGATGTCTTCAAAAACCAGGATCAATAGAATCGAGACGAACCCCCTAAAGAGGGATAAGTACCTTCACGAAATTCATTCTTAAAAGACAAGAAAATGAATTTCTAAGGGTAACTAAAAAATACTGCCTCAATCACACAACAATGCAAAAGCTAAAAGTAAACTGCTGGGAGTACAAGAAATGCGGCCGTGAACCTGGTGGCCGCAACGCCGATAAGGACGGCGTGTGTCCGGCGGCAGCGGATGACACTTTCAACACCTTCAACAACGGAATCAATGCCGGCAGATCCTGCTGGCTCGTTGCCGGCACTTTCTGCGACCACAAAATAATGGGTACTTTTGCCGAGAAGATCGATACGTGCAAGAATTGCAGCTTTTATAAAAAAGTGCAGGAGGAGGAACATGCCTTCGATACGGCCGAGGGGGATATCACCCTTCATGCAGCGACGCATATCGGCTACGTAAAAAAAGCCAATGAAGACCGCTACTACGTTAAACGATTTCATGACAATACATTGCTCTTTGCAGTAGCCGATGGGCTGGGGGGGCAGGCTGCCGGTGATTATGCCGCGGAAATACTACGAGGCAAACTTGCCAACCTGCCACTCATTCCGGAGGGAAAGGAACAAGAAGTGCTCGCCGCCCTTGCAGTTGACACCGACCGATTCATTCTCGAGGCCGGTGCAAAGGATGAGCAGCTTGAGGGAATGGGAACCACCCTCCTCTGCGTCTTCATCCGTGACGGTCTGGCAAGCTGGGTTCATGTCGGCGACAGCCGGCTGTCCGTTTATAGAAAAGGAGTGCTCAATCAGCTGACCCAGGACCAGAATCTGGCGCGATACCTGGTCGAGGAGGGCGAGATCGCGCCTGAGGAAGTTGCCGATCATTACTCACGAAACATACTCGATCAGGCATTGGGCAGTGCCATGGACAAGCCCGAGACAGGTTCAGTCAAACTTGAACGCGGCGATATTCTAATGCTCTCGACCGATGGGTTTCACAATCTGGTGCTGCCGGGTCAAATTGTTTCGGTGCTGCAGGATTCGACGGAGTTGGAATCAACTGCCAATTCTCTCATCAAGATCGCTTTGAAAAGAGGAGGGATGGATAATATCACCCTGATCATGGCCAAATATTTCCCGGACTGAGTTGTAGAGAAGCAGCAAAGCCCATTTTCGCTATCCTTGTGGATAGTGAAAATGGATAGAAATAGGCTCTCTTGCCTGGATACTATGAAATATCCAATAATATCAACAATTTGGTGGAGGCGGCGGGAGTCGAACCTACGCCAATACCATTTTTTTCCTTTAATTACAATCCATTACATATTAGCTGAACAACATACGAACAACATTTTCTGAACAACACACTGCAAAATCAAAGTCTCGCCTGTCTCATAACAAGAGTTATTCGATCCAATTTTACCGCATTGGTCAAAGTTAGGATACAGAAATTTTTGTCAGTCGAAAAACTCCACCAGGTACTGATAATTCAATGGTTAAAATGGGAATCGAACCGAGATCCCATTCAGCTGGACTGTTCCTATTGTAAATATTCCAACAATCATTGTAATTCCTAATAGTTATAAGGACGACTAGGTAGTCGAACCCGAGATCCTGCAATATTTCTATTTAATTTCAATAGGTTGAAAATGAGCGCCCCAGTTCCGCCCCAATCGTAGTCTCCAGATAGCTAGATTTTGGCTTGTTTGGCTATCGGCATTTCATCCCAAATCCTACTCTCCAGAAGTCTTCCAGCCTTCTTTTTGTTGGTTCCTCCCCACTGCTTAAAAAAGAATGGGACCCCTTTCGCCAGACATTGATCTCGGATATCAAGAACCCATTCTTCTCTCATTTTCCGAGCGCCTGGTCCTGACTCACCGCCAACGATAACCCAGTCGATACCATCCAAGTTGACATTGGGGATAGGACAGAGCAACGGCTCGATTGAGAGAAATCTGACAGAGGCAGGAACTGTCCTCAAGCAATCTATCCTGGAGACATTGTTGCTGTCCTCAACGGTAACACCCATCCAAACATTTTCAGGCCATGGTAGCGATGGTGCCAGCTGCTGGAGGCGATCCCCTCTCTTTGTTAACAACTGATACTGGTGTTGATCGGCTTTCTGCATTACCTGGAACACACTTTGAATAAACTCATCGGGGACGTCCTTGTGAAACAGGTCCCCCATTGAATTTACAAAGATCTTTCTGGGTTTTTTCCAATGCAATGGAATATCCAGAGCATGCTTATGACATATTATATCAAAACCGTTTCGATAATTTTTCTGTCCCATCGCCTTGAGCCTTTTCGCCATTCTCTCAGCGTAGCAGTTGAGGCAACCAGCGCTTATCTTCGTGCAGCCTGTGACTGGATTCCAAGTTGCTTCAGTCCATTCAATTTTTGAAATGCTCATGTCAGTCCTTATAATAATTTTCTTTTTGGTCCTTTCGGCATCACTCGAATCAGATTCCATTTTGTAATTGTCACTGTCCCTCCTCCGATGTGGCCACATGTCATTTATTTCACCGAACCGGGGAATCTGTATGTCTAGTTGAGCCTTAAATTGTCTACAATGCTATTCGATTCTGCCCACCTCCTTTCCCCCTAAGTCGTTCTTAATATTTCAACGTAATATTGAATTCTTTATCTGATATTTTGAAAGACGATTGCTTTAATCAATCCTACCCTTTTTTGTTTTTTTGATATATTCTGCCTGAGCAGCTGCTTTAGCGCATTTTTGTGAACAGAATATTTTCTCCCTTCTTGTTACTTGAAAAAAAAGCGTGCCACATTTTTCGCATATTTTGAGCCTCCCCTTTGGGATTCCATGCAATAAGTAGGATAATATTTCAAAAAATAGAGAAATTATAATCTCACAATCTGCTGTAATATCATACTCTTTTTCGGAATTGAAATTAGACGGCAAAAATCTTGTTTCATATTCATTTGTAGCAGGGTTTATAACAATTCGTGCTGTTCCATTAAATGATAACAATTCATCGCTTTCTAATTTCCTTTTTATTTCTTCAAACTTTTCGATTAAACTGAATTGAAGAATTGTGAAATATTTTCTAAGTGCTATATAACCCGATTCTGATTTAATCCTTTTGTATACATCACTTATATTAAATAGACTAAACACCCCATCACCAACATGATCAAACACCACTTTCATTTTATGATTGAGTACTACTTCATCCAACTCTTCATCTGATATTGAAATTAAGTCGATATTTATAAAATCCTTCAGATAGTCAAACAACTCTAACCTGTGCATTATCGCAGCCATTTCGGACTCTGTAAATTTTCTGTCCTCTGACATCGTCGTTGGCGCCCCTCCTTATTGCAGTAATCTCTACAAGGTATCCATCTCCAACCGGGATCGTTTTGTGTGCTTACTCCTAGAAGATATGAGAATGCCTCTAGCACTCCTACAGGAGACGAGTTGTTTCCTCTCACGCAGAATTACACAGCAGCAATAATCTCCACAGTAACATCAGTCCTCATTGCTCCTCGCAAGGGTCACGATCCCAAACATTTGTGATGGCACAATACCGTACTCCAGATATGCATGTCAACAATTATGCACTTTTTGTGTTGATTAATGATACGTTATATGCTTTATTATATCATTTATACCAATATGGAGATACACAATGTGCTATTTTTACATATTCTGGCATGAGAAAAGTGCTCACCCACCTTAGAACTGTACCCTTCAATCTGGCACAGATTATAAGAGTTTCCTTCTTATTTTTGATTTCGGGATACTATGAATAACTATTTATTTTTAAGGGAGAAAAAGACATGGCTAAACGTAAAAAGAGAATGAAAATTAATTCAGTTCGTCTGTATAGAGTTTCCGCATTTTACAAAAGCGATCAACTAGAAGGTTTAGGGATTGTACTTGAGAAAATTTCTCAAAACGTCGAAAGAATGCTTGTTGACCTTATGGGGAAATATGAAGCTGAATGGGAATCTGCAGAAAATGAGAAACGTAAGGAAATTGTTGAACATTATTTTGGTCAATTAAACCATTTTGCAAAAATGAGAGCAGAGGGAAAGGAAAATGACAGAACTCCAGAAGAAAGCATTATCTGTATACTGAATATAATTTTTTTGGAACAACATGGGTTTCTCAAGTCAGATGAGTATAATGGTGGCCAATTACTTTATGGGGCCAGCTAGCCATTTGCGTTCGTTAACTCCAGATCTGGCAAGTACCAATTCTCACAAGGTGTTTGTCAGATCAATTTCCTCAGCAGATCCAGACCTTGGAATCACGACACCTACTCGCACCCAAATTTCCCCAAAGGGAACCCCTCAGCAGCAGCGCCACGCTACACCCTAATCTTTTAAATGGCTTCTCAGGAATTATTCTTGTCCGCACCTTCTTCGAAGAACATTAGTACCAATCTAATTAATTTTATTTGCGAAATTTCATGTTCCCATGCTAGGGTGAGCAGTGCTAAAGAAAAGCCATAATTTCTCAAGAGAAAAACTGCCCTAGGGCTGTTTAAATTAAGGAACGTAGGCAGCAGCTATCCTTACTTTTTAAAACGTTGGCTCTTTTTCACTGGAGGGGACCATGCCCGAAATCTCTTTGACAGACTTTGTAGACTTCACTTCAGCGAGTGGTACTTCCAAGCTCTCCAAGCTAAAGCAGTTTAAGAGCCGACCTGAATACGAACCAGCTTTTGATTTTTACAAGAAAGCTCGAGAGGGTATCATCGCGTGCCATCAGGTAGGCGATCCAAGGTCCCAGCTTGCTTCACATATTGGCAAAGTGACTGATCCGAAAAAAATTGAGCATTTTTCCGCCATCATACAAGGTTACAAACGGTGGTGGGGAAGAAAGAATCTGACCTGGTTCGATCCAAGCCGTACCGTCTATTCGGAGAGTGGAGTCGACATCAGGATCAACCCCGAACTGGGCCTTGAAATTGATGGTGTGCCTCATCTTGCTAAGCTTTACTTTAAGTCTGATAAGCTTTCGAAGATAAGAGTTGAAGTGATTACCCATCTTATGGAGAAAACACTCCGACCAATGGTATCGCCAGGAACTCAAATGAGCATTATCGATGCACGAAACTCTAAATTGATCACTTCTACCGTTCCAATTGAGGGTCTGGATGCAATGCTAGCAGGAGAGATGGCCTATATCTCTGCAGTGTGGTCGAATATCTGAATACTATGCATATT
>Ga0154407_1013_pt1 | contig 12044 bp, 9 predicted proteins | sample RifGroB2_FD_115911 | JGI IMG/M metagenome (GOLD analysis project Ga0154407, IMG submission 115911) | Desulfobacterales bacterium GWB2_56_26
AAGTCGCCCTTGTCATAGTAGCGGGAGAAGAAGGTGAGCAGATGAGTGAAGACAGCGTTTTCGTGCTCGGCCGTACCCGTGCCATAGGCAGCAACTTTTTGGCGCAGTTCCAATACCTTTGGCACGTTGTCCGGGCTTATGCCTAAACTACCGGCATTTTGCTCGGCCTCGGCCAGTTCAAACTTCATATGCTCGACATTGGCTTGGCTGGCATTGGCAAGTGATTGCGCCACCTTGGCTTTTAGTCGTTTTTCCAGATATTCGTTGACCTCTCCCGCGCGGGCGTTGAGGATGCGGTAGACACCGAAATCCAGTTCAGGCCGGTCGATCTGAAAAATTTCTTTCAGCTTCTTTACAAGGTCATCATATTTGCTCATGAGATATCTCGGATACGTGTTTTAAACTACTGACCACGCGATGGTGAACAGCCTGGAGCTTTCGGTTTTTTGACTGAGACGGCGTTCCAGCGAGGCAATAAGGGCGTCACGTTTGTCGATGATGCTGTCTTCAACCTGAAAAATTTCTTGCCGCTGGCGGCGTTGTTGCTTTTCGAGTTTCTGAATTTTTAGCTGTATCTCATGTTGCTCGTCCAGATTGGTGGCAAGGCGGGCTTGACGCTGGCAGAATTTAATCTGCTCCTTGGTGTCTTTCAGAGCTTTCTCCGCAGCCAAAACGAGGTCATCCGCCCACTTTTCCAACTTCTCTCGCGCCTCGTGGAAGTACTTGTTGTTCCCCTCCAGTGACCTGCTGATGGCAGCCTTGATATGGCGCTGCGATTCCGCCGTGAGCCTCTCGGCGATCATATCTGGAATGTCGGTTTGTCCAGAAATTTCGCCATCACAGTGAAACAACTTCTCACAGGTTTCCTGATCAAGCGGTTGCCCCTGATCGTCAAGGGCGGAAAAGAGCAGATACTCCTCGCGCTCATAACTTTCAATAGCTAAGGTGTTCAAGGCCAGATAACCCTGCCTGCCGCGTAGCTTTTCAACCGTATGCAAGCGGGCTGGGTGCTGACTGACATTGAACAGGATGTGCGCCGCCGGTGTTTCCAGGTGCTTGGCATGATCAATAACAAATTCTCCCAGGGGATGCGAGAGACGATAGAGAAATGTGCCGTACTCCGCCTGTAATCCTTCCGCCGTTTCGGAAATCTGTGGATTGTCGGCACCAGGCGTGGCCTTTGAAATAAGGTGGTAGCATCCTGCCGCGATATCTTTTACGGGGGGCTTGCTCAGATAAAAAACCAGAGCCGCATCATCGAGTTGCGCCCGGTCCTTCAGGATAAAACGGGTCAGCGACCAGAACCGTTTGCTGAAGCGGTCAAGCTGGGCTTTTACTGCCGTCAACCGGACGCGCAGCCGCTCATGAACCTCTTCGTCGAAATTTTCGAGCAAAAGTTTGCGGGTGTCATTCATCCGCGCCTGAATGCGTTCGTCCAGTTCCGCCTGCAGAAGTTTAAAAGCGGCTTCAATTTCAGCCGGAGTCCGACACTGCTGGTAAATGGCGAGGATGCGTTTTTCAAAGTCCACGCCGGACTCTATGCTGCCGAGGACATCATCGGAGGCACCGAAAACACCGCTGAACAGATTGAATTTTTCGGTGAGCAATTCCAGAACGCGGCGGTCCGCCTCGTTACGCTCGTTGAGGAAGTTGATGACCACCACGTCATGCCGCTGGCCATACCTGTGGCAGCGGCCGATGCGCTGTTCAACCCGTTGCGGATTCCAGGGCAGATCGTAGTTTATTACCAAAGAGCAGAACTGGATATTGACCCCTTCGGCAGCAGCTTCAGTGGCGATCATAATGTTGGCATGGTCGCGAAAATGCTCGAGCAGCGCGGTGCGGATATCAATATCCCTGGAACCGGTAATACGCCCCGTACCCTGGTTGGCCGTGAGCCAATCGCGATAAATGGCGGTGGTCTCCGGGCTGGAGTTGGCCCCGCTGAACTGAACCGTATGCCCGGCATAGCCATTTTCTTCCAGGAAATCGTGCAAATACGCCTGGGTGCGGCGTGATTCGGTGAAGATCAGTGCCTTGCGTTGAGCGCCGGTGGCGGACATTTGCTGGAAACCGATCTCCAGGGCACTGAGCAGACTGCGTGTTTTAGTGTCGGTGCCGATACGGTGTGCCAAAGTAATCAATTGCGCCAGCAGATCGATTTCTTCCTTGAGCAGTTTTTTATCGATTGCCGTCTGGGGTTGGTTGTCTTCTTCCTCCGGAGAGTCAAACCCCAGTATTTCATCGAGCAGATCCTCTTCGATATCCTCCTCGGCAATCAATTGTTCGGCAAGGTCGCGGGCGTCCGGTGCATTTTCGTCGCGCAATGCCTCCAGGCGGACCTTCATGGTTTCAAGTGTGCCGGCAATTGCCGGTGAGGAAGAGGCCAGCAGCTTGCGCAGGATCAATTCGGTAAGATGCCGCTGGCGATGCGGAATGGCATAGCTATTCGGGCGTGACAGGAATGTGGTAACGGCCTCATAGAGTTGGTGTTCGTCATCGGTGGGGCGAAACGGCCGGGTAATGGCGCGCCGTTCCGTGTACCGGATATACTCCGTGACCTGCTTGCGCAGCGTCCGGCGGCAAAATCCCGCAAGCCTTTGCCGCAGGCCTTCCAGGTTGCCTCCTGCCGAAATATACTGACTCCGGAAGGCATTGATGTCGCCGAAGAGCTGCCCGTCGATCAAAGTGGAAAGTCCATACAGTTCTAAAAGCGAATTCTGCAGCGGGGTAGCGGTCAACAGCAGCTTGCGGCAATCCTCGGTTGCCAAACGCAAACCCTGGCCGATTTTGTTGCTTTCCCGGTAAGCATTGCGGAGCTTGTGCGCTTCGTCGATGACCACCAGATCCCAGGCAACGGCCTTCAGCTCTTCACGAATCCGGTTGGCGTAATGGTAGGAGATTATAACAATGGATTTCCGGTTGAGAGGGGAGAAGTCGTTCTTCCTGATTTCACTAGAAATTTTGGCATCGAGCACGAGCACGGGCAAGTTGAATTTTTCTTCCAGCTCCAGAGCCCATTGTTTGCGCAAAGAGGCCGGGCAGATAACCAGCAGACGCCGCCTCCGTTCAGCCCAGTATTGACAGAGTACAATGCCGGCCTCAATCGTTTTTCCTAAGCCAACTTCATCGGCAAGCAGGACACCTTTGGATAAAGGAGATCTCAGAGCGAATAAGGCGGCTTCAATCTGGTGTGGGTTCAGATCGACACTGGCATCGAAGAGTGATTGGGATAAGCGCCCTATGCCGTCAGGTCCATGCCGTCGGGTAAGTTCATGTGCGAAATATTTGGCGTGAAATTCGGTGATCATTACCAGGAATAATCCATAGTTTTGGTAAACAAGACAGCCGAATCAATACCTTGTTTTTTCACAAAATCAAAGACTGTAAACTGATCTTCGAGGAGTAAACAGGAATTCCAGCTTTTATCTGCATCAATCAAAAGTGTCAGGGGATCTTATTTTGTTTTTGAATAGGCTTGAGATGAGGGGTGCAAGACTGAGTGCGGGAAATAAATCCAATAAAAAAGGGGTTTCAGAAACTATCTGAACCCCTTGAGTCACCGGCAGCACCAGGCTGATTCTATATAGCGGTAGGAAACGAGATGCCGTCTAAGGCGCCATTGAACGGCTACCAGCATATTGTCTTTTGCAGTAGGTAATCAGGATCTCTCAGCGGTCGATCAGTTGCATATGCTCTTCGGGAAAGTCATCTTCGTGATTTACGTTCAGCGACCACTCAGTTTCAGCAACTGCTCGTTATACCGAGCCCCTTGCACCGTGATCTTTGCGGCGTCGCTATCGATCTCACGGAGATCGTCGGAGGTAAGTTTGAGTTCAACTGCGCCGAGGTTTTCATCCAGGCGCGTAAGCTTTCTGGTGCCCGGGATGGGCACGATCCACGGCTTCTGGGCAAGCAGCCAGGCAAGTGCTATCTGGGCTGGCGTCGCCTGCTTGCGTTCTGCGATGGTGCCAAGCAGATCGACCAGGGCCAGATTCGCTTGCCGCGCCTCCCGGGTAAAACGGGGGAGGATGTTGCGGAAATCGGAACTGTCGAATGTTGTGTTTTCGTTGATTTTTCCTGTAAGAAAGCCGCGGCCCAAGGGGCTGAAGGGGACGAGACCGATGCCGAGTTCCTCAAGCGTTGCCAGCAGTTCCGCTTCAGGGTCTCTGGTCCACAGCGAGTATTCGCTCTGGACGGCAGTCACCGGCTGGACGGCGTGCGCCCGGCGGATTGTCTGGATACCTGCTTCGGAAAGGCCGAAATGTTTCACCTTGCCTTCCTGGATCAGATCCTTCACTGCGCCTGCCACGTCTTCGATCGGCACGTCCGGGTCGACACGGTGCTGATAGAAGAGATCGATGACATCGGTCCTGAGGCGTTTGAGCGAGGCCTCGGCGACCTGCTTGATATGCTCCGGCCGGCTGTCCAGGCCGACTGATCCTCGCTCCGCCTTGAGGTCGAACTGGGGATCGAGGTTGAACCCGAACTTGGTGGCGATCACCACCCGGTCTCGGAGCGGTGCGAGCGCCTCCCCGAGAAGCTCTTCGTTGGTGTAAGGGCCATAGGCCTCCGCCGTGTCGAAGAAGGTAACGCCGCGTTCCACGGCTGCCCGAAGAAGAGCAATCATCTCCTCTTTATCTCCAGCCGGACCGTAGGACATGCTCATTCCCATACAACCGAGCCCGAGAGCCGATACTTCCAGATTGCTGTTGCCTAATTTGCGTTTTTGCATGGTGATTCTCCTTCCAAAGGCCGTGGGTTGTTCTGATTCGTATCCGGTTGCCATCCTGTTGTTGCCAAGACAGTAATTCAGGACGAACAAATACCGGTAGACTAATCCTGCTCATTTTTTGCCTGATCGTCCGGAAGCGTCTATATTTGTTGTAATGCGCAATCGGGCTTGGCAATATACAAGTCGAGAAATCGATGCATAATCAAGCAGCAAAGAACGGAGTTGAGGGTAACAGTATGGAAGCTGCACGCGAAGCTTTAGGGAAGAGCATTGCCCGATGGACCGACAACGGCGAGCTCTTCACAACCGCAGTCCCGGGCTTGGCGCTGTTCCGCCGGGAGGAGCCGACCGAGCCGACAGGCGGCATGTACGAACCGAGCATCTGTCTGGTCGCCCAGGGGGCGAAGCGCGTATTGCTCGGAGATGACACCTATGTGTATGACGCGCACCATTATTTGATCACCTCGGTGCATCTCCCCACGGTTGTGCAAATTATCGAGGCGAGCCGGCAAAAGCCGTATCTGGGGCTCAGGTTGACCCTCGATTTGCGGGAGGTTTCACAACTGATGGCGGACAGCAATCTCCCCCCGCCGCGGACACAGCAGTCAAGTCGCGGCATGGCGACCGGCGAGGTCACCCTGCCGCTGCTCACGGTCTTTCAACGGCTGATCGACTTGCTTGCCGAACAGCAGGACATTCCCATCCTGGCACCGATCATCGAGCGGGAAATCATCTACCGTTTACTTGTCGGCGATCAAGGTACTCGCCTGCGCCAGATTGCCTCGGCAGGAAGCCAGAGTAATCAGATAACGCGGGCGATCGATTGGTTAAAGAGTAATTACACGAGTCCATTGCGGATCGACGATCTCGCCAAACAAGTGAATATGAGCACCTCGACCTTTCATCATCATTTCCGCGCCGTTACGGCCATGAGCCCGCTGCAGTTCCAAAAACGGTTACGGTTGAACGAAGCACGGCGGCTGATGCTTGTCGAACCGGTAGATGCAACAACCGCGGCCTTTCAGGTCGGTTATGAGAGTACCTCTCAATTCAGTCGCGAGTACAGTCGTTTATTCGGTGCCCCGCCGTTACGGGATATTGCCAATTTGCGACAAGTGGCTAACGGAGGAAGAGCATGAAAAGTTATCGCAAAGAATTGTGGTTTGAGGTGCCTGCTCGGAGAGCGTTTATCAATATCACACCTCAAATCGAAGAATGTCTGAAAGAAAGCCGGGTGAGAGAAGGTTTACTGCTGTGCAACGCCATGCACATCACTGCCTCCGTCTTTATCAACGACGACGAGTCGGGGTTGCACCACGACTATGACGTCTGGCTGGAAAAGCTTGCGCCCCATGCGCCGGTGAAGCAGTACCGGCACAACACCTATGAAGACAATGCCGACGCCCATATGAAGCGGCAGATCATGGGCCGGGAGGTAGTCGTGGCCGTCACCGAAGGCAAGCTCGACTTCGGCACCTGGGAACAGATTTTTTATGGCGAATTCGACGGTTGCCGGAAGAAAAGGGTGCTGGTAAAAATCATCGGCGAATAACCACGATACCGGTTGCCCAAGCGGAAAATACCTTGTTCGCCCGATGCCGGAAGCCGGCGGTCCTCCTTAAGGTAAAAGGAAAAAAGAGGGCGAAATGGATCGATTCAACGCATCGGAAAAGCGGCAGCCGGCGGTCTACCTGGCCTGGTTCCAGGGAGTATATTACGCTGTTGCCGGGATATGGCCGATTCTCCACATCGACAGCTTCATGATGGTCACCGGTCCCAAGACTGATATCTGGCTGGTGCACACGGTGGGGCTTCTGCTGGTGGCCGTGGGAGTCGTCCTGTGCCTTGCGGCCTATCGACAGAGGCTCACCCTCGAACTGATCGTCCTCGCCGTCGGCGCCGCCCTCGCCCTGACCGGCATTGAGTTGTTCTACACCTGGAAAAAAACGATTTCAATGGTGTATCTTCTCGATGCGGCCGTTGAAACCCTGTTGATCGCCGGCTGGCAGTGGCTGGGATTTCCTTCCGTCAAGGCAACAAAATAGGGGGACTTCCCGGCTTGATCCCGGGACGCGGGAAAATGGGAAAATACATAATTCCCCGACTTTCATTTCCTCATTCTTCTCTTACTGTCTTTACCATGCGGAGGTTGAGGCGGCCGCCTCGAAGAATTTTACCAACAGGGGGGAAAATGGATCTTCTGAGAATCATCCTCGCTATTTTGCTGCCGCCCCTCGGGGTTTTCCTGCAGGTGGGATTCGGTAAGCATTTCTGGATCAATATTCTGTTGACCTTGCTCGGCTATATTCCCGGAATCGTGCACGCGATATGGGTGATTGCCAAGTATTGACGGCGGCACCCGGATACCGGCGCAACCGGTTGTATCGCCGGGCACCGGTCGCGGATCGCCGTCATGAGGGCGAAATACGGCAATGAAGTTGAAACGTCTTCCGGTATCGATGGGCAAGATTCTGGGCGGCATCGTGCTGGTCGCGGCGCTGCTGGTCTGGCTCATCTCCTATCTCATTGAAGGACCCCTCCGGCGGCAGATGGAAAGCGGGATGAATGCCTCCTTGAAGGGTTACGCTGTCAGTCTGCGGGAGGTTGATTTCCATCCTGTCGGTTTTTCGGTAACGCTGAGAGACCTGGTGGTCCGGCAGAATGCCCACCCTGAACCTCCCGTCGCGCACTTCCCCTACCTCCATGCCCACGTGCACTGGCGGGCCGTGCTGAACGGTCGGCTGGTGGCCGAGTTCGACCTGAAAGAGCCGCGGATTCATGTCAATCTCAAACAGCTCCGCGCCGAGGCCAAAAGCAAGGTGCCGGTTGAGGAGCGGGGCTGGCAGTCGGCGGCGCTCGCCATCTATCCGCTCAAGGTCAACCTGCTGACGATCGAAGGCGGAGATCTGGTCTATATCGACGAGGATCCCAAGCGGCCGCTGTATCTCAGCGAGATTGCGCTACAGGCCGAAAACATCCGCAATGTGTATTCCCCGGAGGGGACCTATCCCTCGCCTTTCTCTCTGGAGGCCAAGATCTTTGAAACCGGCCAGGCGAGGATCAGGGGCAGTGCCAATTTTCTTGCCGAGCCGCATCCCGGCATCGAAGCCGAGCTTTCGGTCGCCAAGGTGGCGCTCGACTATTTTCGGCCGGTGTTGTCCCGTTACAATATCAAAATGAGCAAAGGCGTTTTTGCCGCCGCCGGCAAAGTCGAGTACGCCCCCGACGTGAAGATCGCCCATATAAAGAGTCTGACGGCCTACAATCTGCAGTTGGATTACATCCATGCCGCCGAAACCGCTGTGAAAGAAGAGGAACGGGTGGAGAAGACCAAGGAGGTCGCGAAAGAAGTCAGCAACGAGCCGGACATCCTGCTGCGGGTTGACGACCTGCACCTGACCGGCCAACTCGGCATGGTCAACAAGGCCACCGACCCGTCTTACCGGGTCTTTCTGGACAATCTTGATTTTCGGCTCACCAACTTGTCCAACCAGTTCAGTCACGGTGAGGCGAAAGCCCGCTTGCAGGCCTCCTTCATGGGCAGCGGACAGGCTCAGGCCACGGCTACCTTCCGGCCGGAGACCAAAGGGCCGGATTTCGACCTGAACGTCAAGATCGAGGGCACGGAGGTGAAGACCATGAACGACCTGCTGCGGGCCTACGGCAATTTTGACGTGGTCGGCGGAGTTTTCTCGCTCTATTCGGAAATCCGCATAAAAAACGACGAGATCGATGGCTATCTCAAGCCGATCTTCAAGGATCTGAATGTCTACGACCGGCGGCAGGACAAGGAAAAGAGTGCTTTTCGGAAGATGTACGAGGGATTGGTCGGCGGCGTCCTGAATCTTTTGAAAAACCAGCCGCGGGACCAGGTCGCAACGAGGGCTGATATTTCCGGCGAAGTGGAAAATCCCGAAGCCAGTACTTGGCAGATCATCGTCCGGCTGGTCCAGAACGCCTTTCTCAAGGCCATTCTCCCCGGCTTCGAACGGGAAGCCTCCCCCGACACCAAGGAATTGCCGGAAAAGTGACGCGGGAACGGTTATTTTACTCCCCTGTAATCGGTGCCATCAATCGATCAGATAGCAGATGGTGAGCACCCCAACCATTGAAGAGATGACTGCCTCCACCGGCCGGAAGCGAATCGCGCCTTCCCGTCCGAAGGCGGAAGAGTTATTCCTCGGCGGCAAAAATGTGGCCGAACAAAATGGGCTCATTCCAAATCCGCGCAACGGAGCCGGGCTCAATCCCAATGATCTGGGGACTCGACGAGAGCTTTGCCGATACACCGTTGGTCGATCCCGTGGAAGGGATTCCCGACTTCAGCAGCACACGGGTGCGTGTCGAAAAAGTGTAGCAGCAAGCGGAAAGGACTACACGGCAAAACCCAAGGGGCTGTTCGCCTGCCCCTTGGGCTCCCCCCTGGAATTCATCCTTCGTAACAGTTCACCAAGTTCTTCCTTGTGATTGGGCACAACAAAGCTGTAAGCTTAAATGTGGGGGTTCACGCTAAATCGGGGTTGACTAATTTATTAATTAATCAGGTAGCTTATGCAAGGCAGTGCAAAAAGAAATATTGTGCCGACAGAAACGACACGACATCCTGTAAATTATTCCTTAAAAATTGGCGGTGCATGCCCTCTCTCACTTCATTGTCGAGTAATAGGCCGTGGTATGAAAAAGGGCCTACGGCATTATGCCGGATTCCTGCTTTTTATCTCACTTTTAGTCGTTCCTTTCGTGCAAGATGCGATCGCGGCATCACCGGGACCAAAAAAGCCGGATAAGCAGATTGTCCGTTTCAGTGCTATTACCTTGTACCATCCCATCGTGATGTACCAGAAATACCAGCCGCTCATGGCATTTCTCTCTGAAAACACTTCCTATCGCTTCGAACTGAAGCTTAGTCAGAATTATCATGATATCATTCAGTTTCTCAAAGAAGATCAGGTCCAAGTCGCGTTGCTCGGCGGAGTTACCTACCTTGCGGCCCAGGAGCAGTTCAATGTCGTGCCCGTGCTAAAACCTCTTGGCGAGGACGGCACCCCCTACTACCGCAGCGTGTTCATCACCAGGGCCGGCAATGATCAGATCAACACCATTACTGACCTTGCGGGTAAATCGGTCGCATTTGCATCGCGGATGTCTACTTCAGGTTATATAGCGCCACTTTACGAGCTTCATACCAAAGGCGGCCTGAGCCTTAACGATCTTTCCAAACATATCAACCTGAAATATCATGACGCTGTAGCCAGAGAGGTATTGCGGGGCAACGTCGAGGCAGGTGTGGTGATCAATGCAGTGGCGAGCAGATTTTCCGACAAGGGACTCAAGGTCATCCATACCTCCGATCCCATCCCAGGTTTGCCGATTGTCGCCCGTGCCGATGCTCCATTGGAAATGATACAGGAGATGAAAAAAGTTCTTCTCGGTCTTGATTATAAAAACCCCTCTCATCGCATGATCTTGGATCAGTTTGATGAGGAGTTCAAATACGGATTTGCCGAAGCATCAGTCTCCGATTACGAAATTATCGGTAAAATGATCCGTTACTTGGCGGAGCAGGGGGTAAGAACTCCGTGAGACTCCTTTTTCGCAGGGCTGTTGCGTGGCTTTTCACTCTGCAGGGCAAATTCATCATCGCCGCTTCCGTTTGTTCCATTCTTTTCACCACCGCCGGTGGTCTGATCATCATTTCCCGGGACGTCGCCCAGTATCGACAGAATAGTATCAGCCAAGGGAGAGCTATCGCGGAAATCAGCCGACTCACGCTGACCAACGTCATGGTGTACAACGAACTGGGGATGATGGATGATAGGGACCTCAAGGACTTTCTCGACTATTTCATTATACAGTTCATGCAACGAGACCCGCGCGTCGTGCATATGGCGGTAATAGACACAGCCGGCAAGATCGTGGCCTCCAGCGATATTAAACGATATGGGGAATTGTACGACGACCGGAAGTCTCTTGCGGAACTGAAGATGCTGGAGGTCACCTCATCGACAGGACATTTTAACGGCAAGTCGGTGCTCAATATCTCGGTCCCCCTGAATATCAGCAGTAAGTCCTGGGGAGGACTATGTATTTGTATTTCGACCGCGGATGTCGACGAAGCCATTTCCAAACGACGGAAAGAGATCACCTTAATCGCTGCTCTTTTTTTCGTTCTTTCCCTGCTCATTGTGAGAGTCGGAGCCAAGATCCTGGCCAAACCGGTAATTCAGCTTGCCGGTATCATGGACGGCATTAAAAACAACGTCGACCTTGAGCAGGTCGAAGTGCTCCATGATATTTCCCGCCTGCAGGCCAGACGCGATGAACTTGGAAGACTCCAGAACAGTTTCTTATGGATGGTCCAGCGTCTGCGGCAAGCAGACCTGGAAAACAAAAAGGCCATGGAAACCCTTATTCAGACCGAAAAAATGGTATCCATCGGTCAATTGGCTTCGGGAGTGGCGCATGAGATCAATAATCCTCTCGGCGGCATTGCCCTGTGCTTCGACAATCTTGTCAATGGCAAGCTGGATGAAGATGTGAGAAACGAACATGTCGAGGTTATCAATGAAAGTCTGCAAAAAATCAGGAAGATCGTAGCTCAGCTTCTTCATTTCTCCCGTATGACCGTCAAAGATCCGCGGCCCGGAAACATCAACAGCCTCATACGACGCATTCTGCTGCTCTTGAATTATCGTCCGTCTGAAAGAAGGATGACAATACATACTGAACTTGCCGACTTGCCCCCGGTGATGATGGATGAAAATCTCATGGGTCAGGTTCTCATGAACATTCTGACAAACGCCCTTCAGGCCATGGATGGCGAGGGTCTTCTGACCATCAGAACGGAACTACGGGACAGCTTTGCTTACATATCCATCGAAGACACGGGGCCGGGAATTGCACCCGATATACTTCCCAGTATCTTCGAACCGTTTTTTACCACTAAACCAGTGGGAGACGGCACCGGACTTGGCCTCTCCATCAGCAAAAGTATCGTCGAGCAGCATGGCGGCGCCATAACCGCAGAAAATCTGCCCAACGGACGAGGTGCCAGATTTATAATCATAATCCCTGTCACCGAAGTATGAGCTTACCTTCCCTTTCTCCGCTTTTTTCGTAATCCTTCGCAAGGACAGTTTTATCGCTATCGGTATCGGTATCGCTATCGGTATCGCTATCGGTATCGAAATAGAACTTCAGGGCCTTGTATCCAGCAGGGATTTTCCTTGATGCACTGGCTCGGGGGGCTCCCAATCGGTAAGCCTTTGCAGTGCGATTTTTGTTCGATCCCGATAGCGATACCGATTCC
>Ga0154407_1154_pt3 | contig 11966 bp, 8 predicted proteins | sample RifGroB2_FD_115911 | JGI IMG/M metagenome (GOLD analysis project Ga0154407, IMG submission 115911) | Desulfobacterales bacterium GWB2_56_26
TTGTCCATGTCTCCGACGTCCATGCCCAGTACAATCCGGAAACGGACGGCGCCACGCCGGTCGGCCGCATCCGCGGCTATTATGAAGCGGTGAAAAAGGAAAATCCTTACACCGTCTTCACCGACGGGGGAGACGATTACGAAAAAGGCTCGGTTGCCGAAGAATTTTCCCGGGGACAATCGACCCGGGACGTCGTCAAGGCTTTAGCCTACGATGTCCGGACCCTCGGCAATCACGACTTCGCCTGGGGCATTGAGGAGCTGATGCGGTTCAGCGACGATCCCCGGGCGGTGGTGCTGTCCGCCAACTCCCGGCTGGTCGGCGAAAGCGGCGCGGCCTTAGCCAAAGGCAAACAAGGCAGACAACCCTGGACGGATTATGCGGAACTGCAGGTGGGATGCGTAAAAATAGGCTTTTTCGGCCTCACCACCAGGCCCTACGACTCGACCGGCCGCCAGCATGACGGCCCCATTTATCCGGAGCACCCCGCCCTCGAGTCGGATTACGACCACCTGAGCATCGCCAGACAGATCATCAAGGAACACCGGCAGGAGGTCGACCTGCTCGTCCTGGTGAGCCATTTAGGCATCACCGACGACATCCTGTTGGCCGAGGGAACGGACGGCATCGATCTGATCCTCGGCGGCCACAGCCACACCGTCCTCGATAAAGCCATCCAGGTGAAGACCACCCAAATCATCCATCCCGGCTCCAATGCCGAATACATCGGCCGCTACGATCTTCAATACGACCTGAAAAACAGGGTCATTGCCGAAAGCAGTTACCGGCTCGTCGAAAACCTGCCCGGCGTGATTGCCGGAAGCGACAGGATCGACCGGGCGGTAGCGGACATCCTGCACCGGTACCGGCCGCCACTGGACGAGACGGTCGCGGCGGTGAAGAAAGTGCACGGTCGTCCGGAGATCGCGAAGATCGCCGCCCTTGCCGCCGCAAGCCGCCCCGGCGTCGATGCAGCGTTCGTCAGCCCGGCAAGTGTCTGGCAGGACAACTGGCGGGGGGGCCTCACCCGGCAAGACCTTTTCGACACCTTCAAGGTCGAACGGGAACCGGTGGGAACCACCGGCAGCAGCAGCCTCTATCTGATGCGGGTAAAGGGCGCGGACCTGCTCCTGGCCAGACAGGTGCTGCGCGATTTCGCCTACTCGGGCCCGGAGAAAATCGCGGACTGCGACTTCTACACCGTCGCCGTGCAAAAGGCCCAAGCCCTCCGGCAGGAGAATTTCTTCGGACGTCCGATCTCCCTTCTGCCGCCGCAGCCCGCGGCCGAGCTGTGGGAGACGGTCGCCGCCTTCGCCCTCGACCGCGGCATACATGGCCTGACCCTCGATGGGGAGACCCTGTCGATCGGCGATGCCCCCAGCCTCTTTGCCGGCGCGGGAGAGAGACCTTACCTGCCGGGCGACGGCCGGCAGCCGCGTTCGTAAGATAAAGCTTTCACCAGTCAGCTTTGTGGGGTGCGCCCGGCGCACCAATAACTCCACCTTTTACAGAAAGGAAATAACATGTCGATTGCCACCGCTCCCGTATCTCTCCCCAAAATTCTTCCCGCGGTTGTCTTCAGCCGTGGAACCGCCTGGCTCTGCAGCCTTGCCTTCAGTCTGCTGTTTCTCCTCGCCCCCGCCCTCTGGAACGGCTTTCCCATCGTCTTCCACGATACCGGCGGCTATATCGACCGCATTATCCAGATGAACCTCGGGTACGGTCGCTCGTTTTTCTATGGGCTGTTCCTGTGGCTCACATCGCTTGGCTGGTGGTCGTTCTGGGGACCGGCGATCATCCAGGCCCTGGCCGCCGTCTGGCTCATCCGGCTGGTGCTCCGCTGTCATGGCCTCTCCTCAGGTCCCGTCACCACTGCCGCCTTTGCCGCAGTTCTCAGCATTGTCACCGGTATTTCCTGGTATGCGGCCCAGCTGTTGCCCGATATCCTCGTGCCTCTGACGGTCCTTGGTCTGTGGCTTCTGGGCTTTCGCCTGCAGGACCTGAGTCGTGCGGAACGGCTGCTCCTGGCCGTCATCGCCCTGCTGGGCATGCTGTCGCACATGTCGTGCCTGGCGCTTGGCATGGGGCTGGTGATTGTGGCCGTACTGGCAAAACTTGCCGGCACGCGGTGGCGACTCCATCTGCCGGTGCACCTCTTGCCACCCCTGGCAACGGTCATGACCGCCGTGATTCTCATGCCGCTGGTGCACTTCATGTTGGTTGGCAAGGTCGGCTACACCCCCGGCGGACCGGTCTTCATCTTCGCCCGTCTCGTGCAGGATGGTATCGCTCAGAAGTATCTTGCGGAACATTGCCCGATCGAGGGCGTCAAACTGTGCGATCTGCAGCACCGTTTACCGAAGACAGCTGATGAATTTCTGTGGGGCGATTCGGCTTTCAAGGAAATCGGCGACTGGGACGGCGCGAAAGCTGAACTCAGCTCTCTGGTGCGCGAATGTTTCAAGACCTATCCCAGGGAGGTGATCTGGTCATCTCTGGTCCTTACCGCTCAGCAGATGGTCCTGGTCGGCACAGGCGACGGGCTGGATGAACATCACTTCCATGCCCGGGGTGTCTTCGCCTCACTTTCCCCGTCGGTCGCCGAGCAATACCAGGCAGCCCGCCAGCAGCAGGAACAGGTCACCCAGGCCTTGTTCGACGGCTTGAACAAGGTCCACATCCCCGTGGCCCTGCTCTCGATGCTCGGCCTGGTCCTGGTGATCTATTGGGGATTGATGAAGAGGCAGGTCGATATCGCCGGACTTGCAGCGTTCGTTCTGCTCAGTCTTCTCGGCAACGCCTTTATCTGCGGGGCCCTTTCCAATCCCCATGACCGTTATCAAAGCCGCCTGGTGTGGGTCGCGACCTTCGTCGTCATGATGGCCGCCCTTCGCTGGCGGCATTTGGGGAACGAAAAAAATCGGCGATAGCGGCTACGCTGCCGACAGATACCCGCCGGCACCCTTTTCTTCCGGTGCCGGCATGCCTTGCTGCATCGCCGGCGAACCAATCACAGGAGCAAGGGAGATGCAGTTCGCAGCCGGCCGCAGGGGAATCGAGCCGGCCTCAACCATTTCCCGAAACGGCGGACTGGCAGGAATCGACGAGGTGGATATTGCCGGCGTATCGAGATACCGCATCCGCTTCATCTCGCTCCGGCCCTGGGTAACCGTATCGAGAATCAGGCCGCAGGCGAAACTGAGAAAGCCGATAATCATCATACTCATCGACAACACCGCGGTGGGCACCCGCGGCACCAGCCCGGTTTCGATGAATTCCTTCAGGATCGGCGCCATCAAGCCGACCGACGAAAGGCCGAAGAAAACGGCGACGATGGAAAAGAACGCCATCGGCCTCTCCTCTTTCACGAAATTCAGAATTCTCCACAGGATACGTATCCCATCCTTGTAAGTGGAGAGTTTGCTGGACGACCCCGCCGGCCGGTCTTTATAGGCCGTGGCGATTTCCGCCACCGGCATGCGCAGATGCAGGGCATGGACGGTCAGTTCCGTCTCCGTCTCAAAACCCGACGATAACGACGGAAAGCTCTTCACATACCGCCTGGAAAAAACCCGGTAGCCGGACAGCATGTCCTTGAGGCGATTGCCGAAGGTCCAGGCGACGATGCCGGTCAGCATCCGGTTGCCGAAGCGGTGGCCGGGGCGATAGGCTTCCTTGATGTCGGTGACCCGAGCTCCGTTCACCATGTCCAGCTGATGGTCGATCAGGAGGCGGATCATGCCCGGCGCAGTGCCGGCGTCGTACGTGGCGTCGCCGTCGACCATCACATACACGTCGGCCTCGATATCGGCAAACATCCGCCGGATCACATTGCCTTTGCCCTGCAGCGGTTCGAAGCGGACAATCGCCCCTGCCGCCATTGCCCGTTCGACCGTGCGGTCGGTGGAGTTGTTGTCATAGACGAAGATCCGGGCGTCGGGCAGATGCCGGCGAAAATCGTCGACCACCCGAGCGACGGTGGCTTCCTCGTTATAGCAGGGAATCAGAACGGCGGTTTCCAGAGGTCGGTTTTTCATGGGATCACGGGAAAAAGATTGATCGGAGACCGCAGGCATGGCGGCGGATTTCATACCACCGTAGAATCCCCCCGTTAGGAAGATGTTAAATGTTTATTTTGACTCCGTGGGAGACAACATCCATAGGGTAAATTCGCCGGCCTCCGCTCCTTCCGGGATGGCGCTCTCATTTGCCATCGGCCGGTGGTGCCGGCGGCCCCCAGGTCAGGCCAAGGAACCTGCCGATGTGGATGAAGTGGTCCCGGGGACCCAGGATGCCAAGGTCGGAATTTTCTCCCCAGATCGGGCTTCCGCGGACATTCGGGTAGCGGTCCCAGTAGGCCCTGGCGAGAGTCTTTTCCGCCTCCGGATCCGGAGCCTCGGTCACTGGACGAAAGATCCGTCCCTCCTTTCGGCCGTGCTGCCGGTAGTGGTCCCGCGGCCCCCAGATGCCCATAGGCCCGTTTTCGCCCCAGTAGGCATCTTCGCGCACGTCGCGGTAGCGGCGCCAGTAGCTGTCGGCGAGAAGCCGTTCCTTCTCCGAGTCGGGAGTATTCGCCCGCACATAATTACTCACGAACTTTCTTTCTGTCTGCCGCCTCGGATCCATGAGCGGCGAGTGAAAAAGCCCCTCGAACCAGAGGAGGGTCGCGATGAGAACCGCGGCGACGCAGACAAGAAGGCGTAAGACCCCGCCAGGTCCCGGCAGTCCTGTCAATCCCTTGAGTCGCCCACTCATGGCCGCGCCTCCAGTTCAAGCCAGGGACTGCGCCCCGGACCGTCCGCCTCGCGCACCCGCAGGCGGAAAGGGCTGTTGGGGACAATCCAGGTCTGCCAGTAGCGGCGGTCGATGGTGCCGAAATCCTTCATTGCACCGCGCACCGCCATGGTTCCGGTCAGGGCCTTGCGGCCGTTGCCCGCCCGGTAGTCGAGCAGGTAGTCGCGGTCCGGCGCCCCTGACCATTGCAGGATAAAGCTGCCGGCCAGTTCCTCGTAGGAATACGAACCGGAACGAGACGGCCGCAGCCAGCCAAGCATGCCATCCCCCTCCTCCGCATTCCGGTCGTGCGGCCCGGATTTTATGGGGTTTTGCACCCGACTTTCGATAGCCGACCGGAGCAACTTTCTATGGGCGGCGGCGATGTCCGGACGGGAGGCGGCAAGATCGATGGTTTCGCCGGGGTCACGGGTCACGTCATAGAGGGCGAACAGCTCGGTGCCGCCCGCCAGGACGCGCAACCGCGACTTCCAGTTGCCCTGCAGGCAGGCGTATTCGAAATACCGCATCCTTCCCGGATCGGGTTCAGCGAAGCCGCCGCTGGCGGTCATGCCGAGCCAGGGGCGGCTCCCTGTCTGCCTGTGAGGCTCCTTGGGCGCAGCGAAAAGATCCCGGCCTTCGAGCCTTATCTGCGGCGCGATCCCGAGACGGGCGAGGATGGTCGGCATGATGTCGAGATGGGAACTTATTTCGCCGGTGCGGGCGGTGCTGCCCAGATGGGCGAATTGTTCCGGCAGCCAGATAAAGAGCGGCACCCGGACGATCTCCTCGTGGAGATGACCGGCCAGGGTGGTGGAGGCGTGGCCGGTCATGCCCCGCTCGCCGTGTTCGTCGCCGTGATCGGCGGTGACAATCAGGATGGTGTCGCGCCCGCAGCCCGAACCTTGCCAGAATGCCCAGAAGTCGGCAAACCACCGATCGAACTCCCGGATCCTGTTTCTTTGCAGCGCGTGGATGCGAGCTACGTCTTCCCGGGAAAACGTCACCTCATCATGGAGAATGGAGGCCTGGCTGCGCACCTTCTCCAACCGTTCTTTCGCATCCTCCGGCCAGTCGGCGGGCAGCGGTTCCGGGCCGTAAGGCAGATGAGTGTTGACGTAATGGTACCAGAGAAAGAAAGGCTGCCCCTCCCGCCGCCGTTCGGCCAGCCACAATGCCGGGTCCGGTCCCCGGCTGTTGATGGTGAACCCAAGATTTTCGTAGATGTCCATAGCCATGAAGGGCTGCAATCCCTCCACCACGTAGCCGGCCTCGGCCAGCTGCGCCAGGGGCGGAGAGATGCCTTGCGCCACCGACTGGCCCCTGGTGTGGACCCCGGAGGCAAACGGAGTGAGTCCGGTGAGCAGCGAGACGATATTGGTCGCCGTCCAGCCGGAAACGGCCCGGTGGCCGGCAAAGCGGTGTCCCGTCCTGGCGGCACGCAGCAGATGCGGAGTACTTTCCTCGTCGACCAGATCGTCGCGAAGGCTCTCGACCGTCAGCAGCACCACCCTCGGGCGCCGCCTGTCCTCTGCCTCGTTGAGGGCGGTGAGGGCGAAGATGCCGAAGATCAGGCTGCACAGGCTAAAGAAAAGAATTTCTAAGGTTCTAATAAAAAGCGATCTGCAGACCATTGACGGCGAGCGGGTAAAGAAGAAAGAGGAAGGCAACCACGCTCACCGGCACCACGCCGTGGCGAAGCGTTGAGCGATCGCCCGCAAAATAACAAACCCAGACAACCATCGCCGCCGCGAGAGGCAGAAAAGACCAGGCGGGGAGAACGTCGTGGCGGTGGACAATCAGCGGGACAGCCATGGCCGGAACCGCGGCGGCAAGGCCTAGTAGATAGAGGATTTGCGACCAGGGCCAGCCGGCAAAGCCGGTCTCTCGATCGTCTGTACGCCGGCAAAACAAATTGAGCCCGTGCCACACCAGGCCACCGCCGACGGCCGCGACTCCATTGACCAGCATGTCGCGCAGGCCGTAGGTCCTGGCGGGATGAATACCCTGCAGCAATTCGTCATGAACGCCGTAAAGGCAGGAGAGCATACATGAAAAGACGAGAAGGTGCTTTCCGCCGATTCGAAAGGAAAGGGCGTAACGGACGTACAAAGAAAGCAGCAGGTATTCCATCACATGAATGCGCTTGACGGCGATCTCCGGGTCCGGCACGGCCAAAGCGCCGAGACAGCAGCAGAGGCCGAGAATTACCGGCAGACGGCGGATGGATGAAAGGTTACCAGCGACGCGGTATCTGAGGGAAAAGAGGGCGGCCAGCAACAGCACCGGCAGTACGAACGGAGAGATGGCGAGAAAGCTGCCGCCGAGCTTTTGATTGACCAGTTGATAGAGACTGTAGAAATGCACAAAAACTACGACCAGAAGCCCGCAGCCGAGATGGTGGAGCAGGATGAAGCCATGGCCGCCCATCGTGTTTGCATGCGCTTGTCTTGGCACGGTCGTATTCCGTTTTTATCCCATGATTATTTATCGCCGGGGAAGCCAACCGGGCAAGGGAACCGATTATTGCCAGCCGGCGCCCGAACAGGCAATCCTTCTGCATTTTTCCATATTCGCCCCACTTTTGCATCCTATTCTACCTCTCTCTGCCATCCTTTTGCCCTCTTCCACCTTGATCCGACTGACTTCCAGGTCAATGATCTGCGGCCCATGGAAAAGAAGACAGTCGATTTCCGGGGAGAGGCCGATCTTCTCCTGGCTCAGGCGGAGCAATCGACACCAAGGAGGTTAATGATATCCATGACAAAAGATGAAACAAGAAAACAGGGAACAGAAGATACCCCTACCTTGAGGTTGATTATCCTCGATTTATCGTCCATACTCAAAACAGGAGAGTGAACGTTCATCTGTCTTCCACCGTTGGTTTCTGCCATGCCCGTAAAAACAATGCAGAAGTTGACCTACAAGACCTCTCTCCGTATTGCCCTGCCTGCATTCTTCACCATTCTGCTCTTTGTCACAGCCATTTTCTATATCCTGCTGCCGCAACTGGAACAAAGTTTTGTCAGCCGAAAACAGGAAATGATCCGTGAGCTGACGGAAACGGTCTGGAGCCTTCTCGAATCCTATCATGAACGGGAACTCACCGGTGAACTGACCGTGGAGGAAGCCAAGCACCGTGCTGCCCTACGGATCGCCAAGCTGCGGTACGGCCCGGAAAAAAAGGACTATTTCTGGATCAACGATATGGTGCCGCGAATGATCATGCACCCCTATCGTCGCGACCTGGAAGGGCAAGATATTTCCCTTTTCCAGGATCCGAACGGCAAATATCTGTTCGTCGAATTTGTCCGGATCGTCAAGGAACAGGGTGCCGGCTACGTGGATTACATGTGGCAGTGGAAGGACGATCCGGTGAAAATCACCCCGAAGCTATCGTATGTGAAAGGTTTTGCACCTTGGGGATGGATTATCGGCACCGGCATGTATATCGATGACGTCCATGCTGAGATCGGCGAAATTCGCACAAAACTCACCATCATCTCCACCGGCATCCTGCTGATAATTTCATCGCTTGCTTTTTATTCCATCCGCCAGTCCATATTGGCCGATCGGGAGCGGCTGCGAATTTTTCTGGAACGGGAAAAACTGCTGCATTCCCTGGAGGAGAGCAATGAGAGGTTCCGCAATCTGGTCGAGACAACCAGCGACTGGATCTGGGAGACGGAGCAGGATGGCAAATATACGTATGTAAGCCCACGAGTAGAGGCTCTGCTCGGTTATCCACCCAAGGAGGTGATCGGCAGGACGCTGATTGATTTCGCCTCTCCCAATCAGGCAGCTCTGGGCAGCGCCTCATACAGCCAATTACTGCAAAGCGGTCAGCCGTTCAACGGATTCGAGATCACCTGTCTGGGGAAGAAAGGACAGATTGTTGTTCTTGAAACGAATGCGGTGCCGATCTTTGGCGATCAGGGTGAACTGTCAGGCTACCGGGGGGTTGCCCGCGACATCACCGAGCGAAAGATAGCTTTGGAAGCGTTGAAGAAAAGCCGCGACGATCTCCATGCCAGCCTGGAGGAAACCGTGGGATCACTGTCGTCCACTGTCGAAAAACGCGATCCCTACACCGCCGGCCATCAACAGCGCGTCGATATTCTGGCCTGTGCAATCGCCAGAGAGCTTGGTCTCGGCGAGGTCCAGATTGAGGGACTACATATCGCAGCGCTCCTCCACGATATCGGTAAGATCACCCTGCCCTCCGAATATCTGGCCAAACCGGCAAGATTGTCCCATGAGGAGCGGGCCGTTGTGCGCTGCCATCCCACGGTCGGCTTTGAGATCCTGAAAACCATTCATTTTGCATGGCCGGTGGCCGAAATTGTGCATCAGCACCATGAACATTTGGATGGCTCCGGCTATCCCCAGGGTTTGACAGACGAGGAGATTCTACTGGAAGCAAAAATCCTTACCGTAGCTGACGTGGTGGAAGCCATGTCGTCGCATCGCCCGTACCGACCGTCACTCGGGATCGAACGGGCCCTCGATGAAATCCGATCAGGCCGGGGAATCCGGTATCATGCACCATGCGTCGACGCTTGCCTGTACCTTGTCCTTCACAAGAAGATAGCGTTTGGCGCGGAAGATAACAGCCAGGAATTTCAGTAATCCGGAGTTGTCATCGTGTCCGGAATCGAAAACCCCAAAATCAGGAAGTAAAACCATCACTTCAGTTGACTATCCTTGCTACCTCTTCGATTGTAAAATCCAACTGTCTTCTGCGTTTTTTCCCGTTCTGATTGACATCTTACACAACATCGAATGCCGAAGAAAACCGGAAATACGGCAATGATTGGGCACGTGGAAACATAATATGCACCAAGCACTCCCGCTATGCCGCCCGACGCACCGACCGTAGGTACACGTCAAAGAATTCCATCTCACCGCAGTACCTCAAGCAAGAAACCGGCAAAGGTGGAGTCCTAACGCAATGCACATGCTCAAACGGCATCTATTTTGCACCGCCTCGCTCTGCACCTGATCTATCGAGAATGTCGGGAGTTCCATCTCCATCTCCATAATCCTAGCTTTACTCGGAGCAGGTGATTTTAACCAGGTTTGGTGCCTCTTACGAGCCGCAGCAACACCCGTCGCACAGCAGGGGAAGAGAATGCCTAAAGAACGACACATGAAACCGGAAGGGTAGCAGTCCAATCCGTCCACATGGTCCCAGCGTCTGCCGATTATCCTGCTGGCGGTGAGCAAGCCAAGAAGGTCAGGCTCTTAACAGAAATCGTTGAGGAGGAACCCCATGCATCTCGACAACATTCGGTTCACCAAAAAGGTGCTTATTTCCCTGGCGCTCCTTAGTTTATTCCTCCTGCTGGGAGCGCTTGTCTGGTACTCGGTGCAGATGCTGCTGCTGATTTTTGCGGGAATTCTCTTGGCAACATTTATCAGAGGAGTCGCCGGTTTTCTTTTCGGCAGGCTCCTACCCCTGCCGGAAAAGGCAGGTATCCTGGCCGCACTGGTCATCCTGCTGGCGCTTCTCTGCGCTTTCTTCATTCTACTCGTTCCTCAACTGCTGGACCAAGGCGAGAAACTCGCCCAGCAATTGCCCGAGGCCCTGAAGCTTTTGCAGGAAGAAGCCGGCCTGCCGCCCAGCTGGGCCCGGGAACTCTTTGAGACGGCAAAAGATTCGGCCGCCATGGATTCGACCGGGAAGATAGCCCGACGGGCAATGGGGCTGTTTGCCACCACCCTGGGAGCGATTACGAGCCTCTTCATCATGCTCTTTGTCGGGCTGTATCTCTCCTTTTCGCCTCACTACTACCGGCAAGGCATTCTGCAACTTTTTCCGGGAGAGGCCCGCAAAGGCGCCGAGCAAGCCCTTCAAGCCCTGAATTACACGCTGTCGCGCTGGCTCATCGGCAGGTTCGTCGGCATGCTGCTAATCAGTGTTTTCACCTTCATCGGGCTGCTGCTCCTGAATATCCCCATGGCTTTGGCCCTGGCCACCCTGGCAGGCCTTCTCACCTTCATCCCGAACATCGGCCCCGTCATCTCAGCCGTACCCGCAATCCTGCTCGGATTCACCGTCTCGCCGATGTCCGCTCTTCTGGTCGTCCTGCTGTTTGTCGTCATTCAAGGTATCGAGAGCTATTTGATCACCCCCATTATCCAGCAACATGAGGTCGCCCTGCCGCCGGTGTTGACGCTCAGTTCCCAGGTTGTGCTGGGAAGCACCCTGGGCATTCTGGGACTGGCGCTCGCCACGCCGCTGACCGCCGCCGCGCTGGTGCTGGTCAAGCTGCTCTATGTGGAACGGGTCTTGGGGGATGAGACGGGGGTGAAGGGGATCGATTCATGAGCCACAATAACGATTTCACACTGAGGTAATTGGAGGCGGCGGGATGATAAGCGGAATAAACAGCCTGATCGACAATTCTTTCACCAGGAGGGACGTCAAAAACCACAAAACTATTCAATGTCGGGTCGAATACAATGCCTCGTTCATCGGTAACCGCCGAGGACCTATTCGGTTCAGTCCCGCAGCAGCGGAACAATGAAGAGAAAGCATTAAATAATCCGGGTACGGATTCGGTCCTGTTTCATCGGATAGGGTCTTGTAATGGGAGACGGGATCTACGAGAATCGCCCAACCGTGAATTGTCGCCCAACAGTGAATTGCAGCTATCGGGAGGAAGCCGGAAGCAGTGATCCGAACCGATGAAGCCCTTCTCGCTGGCATTATTTTTGAACGTCTTAAAGATACACTCGAAATAAACAAGGAGGCACATCGTCCACAAATTGAAAGCAAACATTCTGGTTCTTCTTGTCATCTTCACTCGTTGCTTAACTGTTTTGGAATTCCCCGATTATGTTCTTGCTCAAGAAGAGGTGTATTCAGATGGTGCCTTGAGGACGCGGGGTTAGTTACTGCATGTTCTCTGGCACTATTCCTGAGGAAAAGGATCGCTTTTTCAAAAACGAAACATGACGCTGTGACTTCAGTTATGACTGGTTAGGAGTGGCTTCGGAAACAGCCGCTCTTTCATCTGCCCAGTGAAGGAAACTTGCAATTGCTTCTGTCCTATGACAACGAACAAAACTCAATGCAGCGCGGTAAACGGGGATGGAGCCCAGGGAGATCAATGGAGATTTTCGATATAGTTGGACCAAATAAAGCCCTCAGTATCTTCGGCATAAAACTTGTTGGAGTTACGGCGGAA
>Ga0154407_1112_pt3 | contig 11937 bp, 13 predicted proteins | sample RifGroB2_FD_115911 | JGI IMG/M metagenome (GOLD analysis project Ga0154407, IMG submission 115911) | Desulfobacterales bacterium GWB2_56_26
AAATCTTTATCTTTGAATTCACTACACAATGAACACAAAAAGAGATGATCCCACGTCAACTCAATCTCAAAATATTCCCTTTAAAACCAAAAAGTGAGGTGACGAATCAATGGAACTGCCGCAAAAAGACGAAGTAGTGCCCTTATCCAAGATCGAGGAAATCTGCCGGTTCTATGGTCTTCATGACCTCTGGGACACAATCCAAACAGATCGGCCGGCCAAGCCGTTCGTAAGCGATGGCTGCTCCCTGTGGGTCGACTGTTGGAAAGGCAAGGACATCTATCCGGCCTGTTTCCGGCATGATCTCAAGTATTGGGCTGGACGTCCGGGCGAGGATATCGAGAGGCTCAAGGCAGATTGTACGCTGATGTTGGAAGTGGCGGATGCCACCAATGACATTCGGTTTGCGGAAACCATGTTTTTCGGTGTGAGACTGGGTGGGCACGAAATCTTGAAGCAGCCTTTTTCCTGGGGTTTTGGGCGCCGTTAAGGGACCCACAACCGGAGCTGCTGAATCCTAACCCAAAAAGAAGGAACCGGTCCATGGATATCGAGTTTCATTATTGGATCACAGGAATCATCGCATTTGAGGCCGGATTTACCGAGGAGGAAGCAAAGACAATCGCCTATAGCTCTCAGTACGTGGATGAGAACGATGTCTCGATTACCGGAGAATTCCGGGGACAGTATTTAAACAATTTCCAGTAAAAAGATGGTCCAGCAAACTGTTCCTAGAACTGTCCAAAGATCATTGCCGCGGTTGATTTTTCTGATAATCTAACGTTTTTTTTAACCGATTGATTCCCCAGTCATCAATCGGTCCGTCATGGTGGCTGGTATTGTCGTTTTGTCGGCTGGTATTGGTATTGCTTGTCTCGGCCAACTTCATCAACATCTTGAGCTCTTTTTCCAGGGTCTTGTCGCCGATGATCTGCATTTCCTCCCTGAAATGTTTGCTGAAGAGGGTAAAAAAGTTCCGGTAGCCGGGAGAAACATCCTGCGGGCACGATTTCCGTTCCCAGGTAGGCAGCATCTGAATTTCAGGGCGAGTTTGCGGGTTGGCTATGCCGTAGCGGGGCAGTTGGAAAGCTGGCCTTTCGACCTGATCATTGCATCCTTTGTGGGCGTCAATGAGCCAGTTTTTGACAAGAGAGACATACTCTGTCAGGAGTACAGCTTTTCGAATACCGTTGTTATCAAAATTCGATTTGTCTCCCGCAAAGTCGGCCTTGTCTTCAATCTTGAATTCTTTCCCCGCCCGGTCCTTGTAGCGTACCGTCAGGTTAACGAGCTCGTGGCCTGGGGCGGTTTTTTTCAACTTCACCAGAACAACTCCTCCCTTGACCTGGTTGTCTTCCGTTCGGCTGGGGAACAGCGTGTTAATTTTCATTACCTCACCTGTGGCAAGATCCGCCTCGGGCGAGCCAAATACTCCTTCAATGGTGTAGTTCCTGCTTGCCACGTGGAGCTGCAGGTCGAAAACCAGCGGGGTCACCATGAAATCGAACTCGTCGGCCAGCCGTTTTTTAAACTCAGATGCCGAACGCACCGAGAAATAGTTGGCACCGCGCGTTTTCGTCACGTGTTCCACCAGGTCGGGATTAAAATCAATGCCTACTCCTATGAACGAGGTGAAGATCCCAGTGTTTGCTGCATCACGAACCATTCCAAAGAGTCCATCGTTGCTGAGTTCGCCTTTATTGGGCATGGCATCGGTGATAAAAATAATTCGATTCTCGTAAATGGTCGGATCGGTGAGATTTTTCCCCATGGCAGCAAATAACTTGACGGCGTCATCATATCCGGCCTTCCAGTTGGTTCCACCTTGCTGCCTGAGCTCGAGAATATGTCCGGCAATAGCCTTCATGTCGGTGTGTTCGACCAGGCGCAGTGGTTTGGCACGGTACGCCCTGTCATCAAACAGGATCACCCCGAAACGATCCTCAGCGTGAAGATGGTTCATCATTGCCACTATGGACTCGTTGGCAATCTGCATCTTTGTCTTATGCCTATCTTCGGCCGATGCTTTGGCGGAGGGGGTGTCATAAAAGTAACTGTCGAAGGGGCTGCCCATGGAACCTGAGATATCAACCACAATGACAAGATTGAGTTTTTTGCGTTGAAAACTCTCTTCGGTCAATCCGGAATTGAGGCCGACACTGAGGTAATACTCGGTCTCATCTGAATAGAGATCGCGGGTGACCGCCCGGGAGAAGGATGGGCAGAAAAGGGCGTTACACTTGCCTCCGCCAACACCGGTGTCAAAGTAATAGTCGTAAAAAAGTCCTTCATAGGTGATGGAATCGTATTTGGGCAGGTAGCCCTTCTCCAGGTTCTGAAGAAAGCTGCCGGTATCTTTGGCTCCGCCCACGGCAAAGCCGAGGGCCTGCGGTGCCGGCAGTGGCGCACTCCCCAGATTTTTGCCGGCACCGATGGCAATATTGGCAGCCTGCTTACTGCCGGAGCCCAAGGCGATATTGCCACCCGCCTCGATTTTGGGGTCGTTGCGCAGCTTGCCTGGACCTGTGCCGCCCGCCATGGATCGCTTGGCTTGCGTCGTTTCCAGTACCTGTTGCGGGTTGAACTGCCAGTCATCAATCTTTTCCGTCACCTCTTCCTCTTCTTCCAGATGTGCCATGGGGACAGGAAGCTTTCCGGATAGAGCAGGCGTACACATTGCAAAAAGCAGACACAGCGCGAGTACATGGTACATGTCGTTCTCCTGGGGCAGGTGAAGTACCTGCCGATTCTCATTTTGCCGTTTCCTCACCTTTCAGCGTTTCGCCGGGCGACACTGCCGGCCGAATGGCGGGAGGGAATAGAAGCAGGATTATATTATCGCCGCTGGGAAAGGGAAAGGCAAGGGCAGGAGTGCGAGGCCCAATCAATGGGACTGCTTCAAAATCTGAAGTAGTCCCCTTATCCAAGGTCGAGTGAATCGGTCAAGACGCGGAAGTTGGTCAGGAGGACGGGGCTGCAGTTTCAATCAGAGTAGCTGTAAATGCATGTCCGTCTCCTTAAACGCAACAACAACTATTTACAAATACGTGGAGCATATCTATGTTTGTCATAGTGACTCAACATCATAACATCGCTTGTTATTTTTGATGTTGCGTTGAATGTTATTTGATTACCAGAGGAGATCCTAACAATGTATAGTAAAGTCAAAATATTCGGACACCCTGTCCACCCGATGCTGGTTCCGTTCCCGATTGCGTTCTATACGGCGACTTTGATTTGCGCCATCGTTTATAGCGCCCAAGGAGACACATTTTGGTTTCAGGCCGCGTATGCATCGAATGTTGCCGGTGTAGTAATGGCCTTGGTCGCAGGCTTGTTCGGCTTCATCGATTTCGTTGGAATTCCAAGCGGCACACGCGCGAAGAAGCATGGATATCAGCACCTTATTTTCAATAGCGGGGCCTTCCTGCTTTTCGCTCTCAATCTATGGCTCAATTCCGGGCAATGGGATGCCGCGGCGCCGGACATGAGGTTTGGGTTTATCCTGCCTTTAATTGGAGTAATGTTTATGCTGGCCGCCGGATATCTGGGATGGACCCTTGTTCAGACTGATCATGTCGGGGTCGAGTCAGCAACGCCTGAAGAAAGATACGCGGAAACACACCGAGCGACAAAGTTCAGGTAGGCTGAGATCGGCTATGGCTCGACGAAAGCGGCTTGCCGAGGAAGATACGTAGTTTGATCCGAAGCCGGCTACTGTGCCGGGGGTGAAGGCAGGCTGACCACCCTGTTTCTGCCGGAATGCTTGGCTTCATAGAGCGCTTCGTCCGCCCTTTTCAGCAACGATTCGGCGGTATCTTCACCAGTGAATTCGGCAACCCCGAGACTTATTGTTACCTTGATGTTGTGTTCCTGGCAGAGGGTCGTCTGCGCTTCAACAACTCGTCGAAATCGTTCGGCAAGAACAAGCGCTCCCGGCAGATCGGTTTCGGGCAGGAGACAGCAGAACTCCTCGCCGCCAAAACGTGCCAGGTAATCGGTTTTGCGAATGTGGCAGTTGATGTTTGTCGCGACCGACTGCAGTACCGCGTCACCGCACTGATGTCCATAGGTGTCGTTGACTTTTTTGAAAAAATCGATATCGATCATGATCAGGCTGAGCTTGGCGCCGTACCGTTTGCTGCGGTTATACTCCTCACCGAGACGGGTTTGCAGAAACCGCCGATTATAGACACCAGTCAGCCCGTCCTTGATATTCATTTGGATAAGCTTCTGTTCATACGATGCGAGTTCGGTGACGTCCTGGACGATTAAAAACAGGCCGGAAATCTGATTGTCGCTGTTGCGCAAAGGACCCATGGTGCAGTTTTGCTGCATTTGTTCGAACATCGACGTTTGAAACGCACCTATCGGTTTGAAGGAGAATAGATAGTGATGAAGTTTCTGCGAGAAAAAAGAAAAATTGCCGAACGACAGCACGGCCTGACTGTTTCGCAAGAAACGCGGGGTATTGAGACCCGGGAAAAAATCGAAAAGGGGGTTGCCGATGATCTGTTTTGCCTCGATCCCGCTGTGTCGTGCCATCCAATGATTCCAGTGCCGTACTTTGAGTTCAGGATCCAGGATGATGAGACCGAAATTGATCGTCTCGAAAATCTGGGCAAATTCATTCATACTGCTCCATAAAATCGGCAAGGGCCTTTTTCAGCCAGGCGACGGAATTATGACTGGTGATCAGGAAAAGGAAACCGTTGACATTACGTTCATTGAAGCAGAAAACGGTTTTCAGGATAATGGCGGAGTTTTCAGGATCGAACAGAGTGTCTGGCATTGAGACACTGGGGTGGTCTTCGATGATCACCCGGGGCGGCGAATACGTCACCATATCCTTTAACAGCTCAGCCACTTTGCCGACACAGGCGCCAATGAGAATGTTGCCGACTTCCATGAGCGTCTCGTTTTCCAGAAAATCGCTCGCTTGCGATTCGAACGAGACCGGATGGCCGTCGCCGAGGAGCGAGATAAGTTCCTTGCCGGAATCGGAGGGGAAGATCAGCAGGGCATTGCCCCTGAATTCTCCCCAAAAGTTTTGTTCGACGATGCTTATATTGCCGAACCCGCTGAATTCAGTACGAATATAGTCAGGCAGATCGGCAGCGTCGACTATCCGTATATCCGGAACACTGAGAACGACAAAAATATTGACGACTTCGGCAAGGTCGGCGGCTGCCTTGCCGAAAGCGATGTTCATGATTTCCTGCAGGATGTCCCGTTCTTCATCGGTTATCTGGGCGATTTGGTCCATACGTTTACCCGAGTTTTTCTTGTGCTTTTGCAAGGGCTTCCTGAATGTTTTCTTTCGTGGGAGGCTTTTTCACGACAAGAAATGCCCCGATTTCCATAACTCTGGCAATCGACTGGGCCTGGACATCGGCGGTGACCACGATAACCATCGCATGCTTATCGTATTTTATTATTTCTTCCAGGGCCTTCACCCCATCCATTACCGGCATGGTCAAATCCATGAAGGTCACATCCGGCTGCTTCTTCATGTACATTTCCAAACCGGCTTGGCCGTCACCCGCTTCGTAGAAAACATATCCTCCATCTTTGGGGATGCAGCTTTTCAACATTTTCCGTGAAATCGGTGAGTCGTCGACAATAAGGATTACATTAATCATAAACAGAGGGTCGTCGGTAAATTTGAAATGAACCTACGGCTATGGAAACTCGTTGGAAAACCTGAAATAGTGTTATCAAGTTCCTGCTTCAACGTCAATGCCGGCGCCAACATTAATAGCGCTCCGGTAAAGAATTAGCGAAAATGGCAAAAAAATTCTCTCCCCTTTTTCCCTAAGACCAATACCGAACTGATGCTGGAAAGCGAACAGGACCGGCGGGTGACACGGCCTCGGCGTATCGGACTAAACTATAGCACCTTGCTTCGAGGGCGAAAAATTTTTCGCCCCTACCCACGGCAACCTCGGCTGGTGAGAAATCCGGCCTGCGATTCTGGGCGAACATCGACAGACCAAGCCGGTTCCTGTTTCCCGGCGACTGCAGTTGAAAAAAATACGGGAAGTGTCCTATTTCTATCGAATATTATTGAATCGACCTTAAACGATAACGTATGATTCCAGAATCAACCTTACTCTCCTGCTCTGGCTCACAACCTCAACTTCTGGAAAACTCCGTATGCCGACACCATGCCCCACATGCAGCCAACCCCTCGATGCGGACGGACGCTGTTCCTTTTGCGGCTACACTTCACGCCGCCTGAAAAGATCTTCCCTCTTCTGGCTCGCCGCAGTCTTCCTCATCCTGGCCCTGGGCGTCGGCGCCTATAAATACTACCCAAGTTCCTTCCTGCCCCCTCTTTTTGCCAAGCTTTTAACGACCAAAGACGGAGAGGTCCGTGTCGCTCCGCCTGTTGAAAAAGTCCTGGGGACAGCGAAACCGACCTTTTCACTGGAAGAACTCAAGCGGTTTCGCACTCTCCTCAGGCAAAAGGACTTCGACACCCTGAACGACATCGCATCGAGGATCCAGGCCAATTTTGAACGCGACCCCGTCTATGAATACCAGGTCAACGACTTTTTCGTCTGCTTTCAAACCACGCTGGCCGAAGACGAGAAACTCTTCGACGAATGGGTGAAACATTCCCCGAATCATTTTGCCCCCTGGCTGGTCCGAGCCCGTTTTTCCTATGACCAAGGGTGGGAAAGCAGGGGGACCGAGTTCGCCCATGAGACGACGGTGGAACAGTTCGATAACATGCACGTTTTCTTCATCAAATGCGGCAAGGATCTCGATGTCGCGCTCACCTTGAACCCTCGACTGCTGAACGCGCACATCATGCGTTTGTTCATGGCCAACGCCGATGGGGATCACGCCGAAGAAGCCCGCCTCATGAAGCAGTCCTCCGCCCTTTTTCCCACTTCCTTTCTCATGTATCAGACGATGCTCCTGGCGACGCTGCCGCGCTGGGGCGGCAGTTATGAGGAAATGAACGATATCGCCATGCGGGCCTCTACGCATATCGAAGCCAACAACGAACTCTCTATGCTCTTCGGCATGATCTTCGCCGACCAGGCCTGGAATTTGCGCAAGGCAAAGGAATACGACAAGGCTATCGCGCTGTACTCGAAGGCGATCCTTTACGGAGAGCATTACAGCTTTTTTCAGGAGCGGGCTAGAACCTACTATTTCATGAAAGATTACGATAATGCCCTGGAGGATATCAACCGCAGTATTGCGCTTCGCCCCCCGATAGTCTCCCCCTACTCTCTCAGAGCCGTCATCTATGCCGCAACCGGCAGGATTGACAAAGCAATTGCGGACTTTTCCCTGGCGGAGGAGTTATCTCCCGGTGAAGACGATATTCTGCAACACAAACGAGCGGCGGCTAATACTCTTATCCTTCAGGGCCATACGGCGGCCACCGTCAACCCGGATCAGGCTCTTGCCAGCTACGACCAAGCCCTGAGAATCGATCCTTTCTCAAGTGAAGCCTTCTTCCGAAAAGGCCTGCTCTACGCCCAGTCCGGCCAATTGGACCAGGCTGTCCCGCAATTCCGTCGGGCGATCGAGTACGATCCCAGGGATATCAAGGCAGTCAAGGCCATGGATTACACCCTCATGATGCAGGGCCGATGGGATGAGATTATCGGCTACTGGAACGGATTCCTGGCCTTGGAGCCCGACAACGGGGAGGCCTATCTGGAGCGGGCCGGAACCTTTCACCATAAGGGAGACCAGGAAAAATCGCGCGCCGACCTCAAGCAAGCCTGTGACCTTGGACAGCAGAAGGCTTGCTCGCTCCTGCAAAATGGCGGGTGGAAATGATTCAGCGGCAGCTTGCTTGCCTGCCCTATGGCTGTTGGAGAACTGGCTGTTGGAGACCTTCAAGCAGAAAAAAACGGTTGCCGAATTGAGGGGGGCAAGAGGCAAGCTCTTCAATTTTCAAATATTTCAAGATCGGTGATAAAAGCCGAGACACCTTGTATCCCTTCTTTTTTCTGGTATGCCCGCAACGCTCCAATTGCCAAGCCGATCGTATCCTTGCCGGCTATTATTTCCAATTTGAGCTTCCTGTTGTGTCGAATAACCCGTTCGACACCTCGATATTTCACCGTCTTCATCTCTTTTCTGTCAAACACTTGCATCTCCGTGGTGGAAAAGGAAACGACACCTGCGGCAAACAACGTTTCTTCGAGGCTGTCGACATTGGTCGACGGCGGCAGAAATGCTTCTATTTTATGCATGATTCTCTCCGGTAATCCTTGTTCCAAGGAGGGTCAGGTGCTGTTCGTTGACGGGGTTGTGGCCGCATGCCTTAAGGTAATAGAGATCTTCGACCTTGTTGCCGCTGCCGGTTATCCGGCCAATGGAAACATCCCAGTCGAAGGCGATGATCTCTTCATGAAAAGCGGCTCTGATGGCGGAAGCCCGCCCCTTTGCCGTTAATTTGACTGCCGGCATTGAACTGCTGCCCTGAAGTTCCAGGAAAAGCGCACTGCATCCGGAAACGGGAGCCGCGGCAACCCGGGTTTTGTCTTGCAAGGCATTTGCGGCCATGCCGCCCTCGATTTCCTCCTGCAATCGCCTGAGTACCTTCTCGTTAGTCTGGGCAATGGTCAGGGTGATGAAGTCGGTATCACCCTGACGAAACTTTCTACCGTTTTGTGCGTCGATATCCAATGCGGCAAGACTTCGAAAAATTACGGTGAGGCAATCGGGATTTTTTCCGGTTTCCACTCTCATGCGTAAATATCCTGCGGTGAAAGGCTCGACAATGCATTTGGTTGGCGACGAATCGGGAGTTGTCGGCGGATCCACGTACGTGCTCGGAATTTCCGCGCACTCAGCTGTGGAGTCGCAGAAGTCGACCGAATCGCAGCGATGCACCCGAACGTCGAGCACGGACCCGGTTGACGACAGACGTTGCAGCAGAGAGCTGTCCAGAGAAGCGGTGAAGACCTCAACCTTCATACCCGCCAGGCTCATTGCGGGAATGGCGGGAGAGGCAGCTGAATCGGTTTCTGTGGCAGGCACGAATTTCCTGTAATGTCCAACAGCCAGGCTGCCGATGATTTCCGCGCCGATCTCGTGGAGAAAATCAATATCGGCCAGTTCCCCTGTGGTATAAATCTCTAACTTGTGCATTTCTGCAATTCCTTGAATTGACCTTGGCGAACCTGGTTCCACACATCCATCGAATACCCTTCTCTCGAAGAAGGGGCTGTACGTTCTCTTATCGCAAGTCCCATGCCAGGTCGTTTTTTAACATGCAGATACCGGCAATTCTGCGCCATGCAGCCGTCATAGACCCGGATGCAACGTTCTGTACAGACCGACAAAACATACAAGAACGTCATCTTTCGAAGACAAGAATAACAATATTGTTGTGTTCTAAAACCACTGACAGATGAAATAAAACAAATTAACATCATGATTTGACGAAACAATTAACTCACCTCCCGATGTGGCACAGGATTTGATTTCCCAGAGACAGGAGCCTGCATTGCAGACGGGCCTGTTTGAGTCAACGGGAAAAGATGAATACCAACAGGAGGAATAGAGTGAAAGAGAAGATGAAATACCGATTGGGTTGGACCATTATGGCCCTTTTGGCGGTTCCGGTTATGGTCGGCCCGACGTTTGCCGCAGATTCACAGGTCGAAGAAACCGTCGTCCAACTCGCATATGCTGTCGACACCTTTTATCTCCTGATGACCGGTGCCCTGGTCATGTGGATGGCCGCCGGTTTCAGCATGCTGGAGTCAGGGCTGGTGCGCAGCAAGAATACGGTGGAAATCCTGACCAAGAACGTGGCGCTCTACGCTATCGCCTGCATCATGTATATGCTGGTCGGCTACAACATCATGTACGGCGGCGGGCCGAACGGCTTCATCCCCGGACTCGACTTTCTGCTTGGCGCGGACCATACCGTCGACGAGGTATTGAAGAGCGGCGGCAAGGTCTATTATTCCTCAATGGCCGACTTCTTTTTCCAGGTCGTTTTTGTCGCGACGGCCATGTCGATAATTTCCGGCGCCGTTGCCGAACGCATGAAACTGTGGTCTTTTCTGGCGTTTGCCGTGGTCATGACCGCTGTTATCTATCCTGTCCAGGGCTATTGGAAGTGGGGGAAAGGATTTCTCGATGCTTTCGGCTTTCTCGATTTTGCCGGCTCGGGTGTGGTGCATCTTTGCGGCGCCTCGGCGGCCCTGGCCGGGGTGTTGCTTCTCGGACCCCGAAAAGGGAAGTATGTCCTGGGGAAAAATAACGCCATTCCCGGTGCCAACCTGCCTCTTGCGGCACTCGGCACCCTTATCCTCTGGCTTGGCTGGTTTGGCTTCAACGGCGGCTCGGAGTTGAAAATCAGCAACATATCCGAAGCCAACGCGGTTGCCATGGTCTTCGTCAACACCAATACTTCCGCCGCCGGGGGCCTGGTCGCTGCCCTTATTCTCTCAAGGTTCTGGTTCGGCAAAGCTGATCTGACCATGGCGCTGAATGGCGCCCTTGCCGGGCTGGTGGCCATTACCGCCGAGCCCTTGACGCCGTCTCCGCTTTTGGCGACGACGATCGGCATCATGGCGGGACTGCTTGTTGTCGCGGCCATAGTCTTCATCGATAAGGCAAAAATCGATGATCCGGTGGGTGCCATCTCCGTGCACGGCGTATGCGGAATCTGGGGCCTGCTGGCGGTGACACTGTCCAACCCCAAGAGTTCGCTGGTCGCTCAACTTGCCGGCATAACGACTATTTTTGCCTGGTGCTTCGGAACCAGCTTCGTGGTTTGGCTGCTTATCAAAGGCATCATGGGGATTCGCGTCGGCGAAGAGGAAGAACTGGAAGGGGTCGACGTCGCGGAATGCGGCCTTGCCGCCTATCCTGAATTTACCAAGGAATAGAAAGGGAGAGAATGTGTGAAAAAGATAGAAGCCATCATCAAGCCCTTTAAACTCGAAGCGGTAAAAGCCGCATTGACGGCTATCGGCGTTACCGGCATGACTGTTTCGGAGGTGAAGGGATACGGCCGCCAGAAAGGCCACAAGGAAATGTACCGCGGGGCTGAATACACGGTGGATTTCAATCCGAAGGTCAAAATCGAACTGGTCTTGGCAGCCGATCAGGTCGACAGGGTGGTTGATACCATCAGAGGCGCCGCCAACACCGAAAAAATCGGCGACGGCAAAATCTTTATCCTGTCCGTTGAAGACGTCGTACGAGTAAGGACAGGAGAAAGAGGGAAAACAGCCATATGAAATGCCGCTGAAATGGCGGCCGTTCATCCGACAGAAAGGAGGGGCGGACCTTTTCTTTTCGCGCAGATAAACGGCTGCCCCGAAGGTAACAGGGTAGCCGATTGGCTACTTCTCCGAGACTGTTCCGCGGGGGCGGAACCCGAAAAAAGCGGGGTACCTTCATATATCGAAATCTCGAACTTTCCTGCGAGAACGAGGGAACTGGTGGCGCCAATCAATACAAACATCAGGATGTACTTTTCATGGGGTCTCCTTAGCCGTAAAGCCAGTCTGTATCCAACCAAAGGGAGGCAATGTTGCGCAACAAAAGGACGTATCTCCTGATGAAGCGATTCTTGTCTCAAAATCTACGATTACTACGGATGAGCGACAAATTGCCCTTGCTGCCCGGATATATTCAGGAGACCGAAATGCTGCAGACGGGGTCCCGCCATAATTCCATCCATTTCCCGAACAAAGTAAGGGACAAGAAACTGGAAGCCATACGAGTTTAGATGGTCGTTATTCTGGTAAAGGCTAATTCCGTTGTCGAGAGGCTCCTTTAAAAATGGAGCCGGATCAAATACAGGGATATGATGGGCGGTTGCGAATGCATTGATAAAGTCCATGCTCGGCCTTTGCCATTTTTCTATAAATCCATAATCGTAGGCGCACTTCCTTGCTAACGAGAACACCTTTTTATAGAGCGGTTCCCAGTCGCAAT
>Ga0154407_1106_pt1 | contig 11894 bp, 11 predicted proteins | sample RifGroB2_FD_115911 | JGI IMG/M metagenome (GOLD analysis project Ga0154407, IMG submission 115911) | Desulfobacterales bacterium GWB2_56_26
GTTTGAATAACCTGCTTTACATTATTCTGTATTTCCGATGCCGCAGAGAAATTGAAGTCGAAATGCGACTTCCCCACCAATTCATCTAAAGAGATATTGAGTGCTTGGAGCATGGGTTTATTAGCATAGATAAACTTACAATCCGGGTCTAAGATATAGCCGTGATCTGACGATAGAACTGTATCGAATAATCGGGCTTGCCTGCCACACTCAGCGGAAAAGCTGCCTACGGCTTCATGGATCAGTTTATCCAGGGCTTCATTGAATCGGATTAAATCGTAATGATCCAGTGATTCCAGAGGGTTGTTCTCAGTCCAAAGACGAACAACAGTTGCACGTATAAACCGATACTCACCCATCACACCGATAATGTCAAAACCGGAACGCATGCGCTCCAGGCCATGATCTTCCGCCGCGCTACCAAAAGCCGACTTGGGATTTTGGCCTTTCGATTTTTCGACTTGCTCGTGCTTACCCTCCGGCGAATCAAGATCATCGGCAAGATCTTCCAGCATGCGTTTGGCGTGATCGCGTAGCTCTTCACTGTTCATGTCGCCAGTTTCGGGCTGGATTAAGTCGGCGAATTTTTCCCACTCCTGAAGAATGGCTTCGATATTATTTCGAATGAAGGCTGAGATTTTCATTGAAGTCATGTGCTGATTGGGATTGAGCCTTGAGAGGAACGCTAAAGCGGCTGTTAGTGGGATGTTCAAACATACCTAACTCATTAATCATTTATTCGATTTTCAACAAGACGTCGACATCCGGTTGTGGATCCTCGGTGTTAACCTCGAAGGGCGCAAGGAAGTCCTGAACTGCCCTCGCGGTAATTTGGATGTGAGAGGTGTGTCCCGGTCAGCAAGCGGCCGGCACCGATTGCCGACAGCAACCGGGTGCCGGGCGGTCGAAACCGGAGCAGAGCGGAGCCGGCGGTCGGCTAAAGTTTTTTGGTGGACGAAAAGAAGCCGGCGAGGGCTTTGGCCGTTTCCCCGATAATCACGGCATACGAGGCGATCTGGTCGGCTGTCTCCACGGCCTTACTTGTTCCGCTAAAGCCTGTCCGGAGATGATGGGTAATCACTGCCACATTTTCCGAGGCTATGGCGATATTGGGAATAGCCCGGTTCAGTGACTCCTGATTTTCTTTCAAAATTCTGCCGATATCCTTCACCGCGGCATTCACGTTTCTCATTGTCAGGATCGCATAGCCGCCGACCGCGGCCACTATCAGAAACATGAGCAGCAGCCCCAATTGACTGTAGGTGATATATCCTTCCATCAGTATCCCTCCGTGTGGCATCTCTATGCGCCCCGGTATCAACCCTTTTTCGGCTCCATCTTCTCGACTTTTCCGGATTGCTCCTGAAGTGGCTCTTTGGCCGCATCTTCACATTTTTCAACAGCCTGGACCAGGCGATGGCCACTTGCTGAGACATTGTCTTTAATTTTTTCCCAGGCCTCGCTGCCGCGCCTGCCGACATCTTCACGGGTCTCTTTGCCGGCCCGGGGCGCGAAAAGAATCCCGGCCACCGCTCCGACAGTGCAGCCGATGGAAACACCGAGTGCCAGCATCCCGGCTTTATTCCGTTGTATAGCTTTTTCGCGAGCGCTTCGGGCATGGATCACCCGGTTCACCAAATCTCCGATAATCATGGCTGTTCCTCCTAATTTGATTATATTCTTCAACATTTCTCCCTCCTTTTCGGCGCAAGACAATCACCAGACATCATTGGGATAGCACAGGTTTTGTCCCACCGTGGACACTTCATCTATTTCTCAATAATTTTCTTGAGCTGGCCGATTTTTTCCTGAATTTTTCCCTTCAAATTTTCGGTTTTACCTTCGGCCTCGAGATCGGGATTGTTGACAATTTTCCCTATGTTATCCTTGATCTTGCCTTTCACTTGATGGATTTTACCTTCGACATTATTTTGGTTGCTTGATTTCATGATATTCCTCCTGTTTTACCGTTACCGTTAGTACGACCGTGCGACAACTAGATCCTGCCCATCAGGAGCAGGACCAGCAGAATAATCACTATAATGCCGACCACCCCGCCCGGAGCGTATCCCCAGGACCGGCTGTGCGGCCAGATCGGGATTATTCCCACAAGCGCCAGAATAAGAATTATGAGTAATATTGTGCTCAATGACATAATCCATCCTCCCGTTTAAAATGATTGGAAAAACCAGACCCCGCTTATGGGTCGCTCATTACACTTACTGCCTGGATCCCCACCACTCGAAAAGGCAGCTGCAACGAATGCGGCAAACAGGGAAATGGTCGGGCAATGGCCACAAAGGCGACGTGTAAGATTTCGAAATAACCAGACAAGAATAGTCCTCCCGGATTGAGGTGGATAGTTGACGAGACGCTCTCCGTTTTTCAACCCCTTGAGTTCCGCGGGGACGGTGGGAGATCCGATTGGTTGGCGTGCCGCGATCTTCACTCACTCTTTATGCAGCAATCTTCGTGCCTGGCCTGACACTTCCAATACTATCTCTCAATATGTTGATTATTATGAAAATCAATATATTGAGCGTCTGCAGAGCAATGATGGGCGGCTCCATGAAATGGTCATATGCAACCACTGGTCACATATGGCCATTTCCGCTGAAATGACGAGGAAGATTTGCGAAAAAGACAGGCCTTATTCCGGTTTCCGGCCGCCATCATCACTGGCAGTTGAGAGTGATACAGAGACCTGGTTTATCTCAAGGCTCGTGCGATCCATTCCGGTTTTCTCCGAAGTGAATGACCAATTCGCCGTCTTCTGAGCCGGGCTCTTTATGTATCTCGAACCCCAACTTTTTGCCAAGCGCGAGCATGTTCCGGTTCTCGCGCAAGACGATGCCGTATACCGTCCTGAAGCCTTGTTTTTCGGCAATTAACAAACATTTTTCCAGAAGGTTGGAGCCAATGCCCTTACCTTGCCAGGGATCACCTACCAGGACGGCAAATTCCCCCGTCTTCCCATCCGGATCGCCGATGATTCTGGCAACCCCCAGCATGCTGCCGGTCTGGGCATCTTCATCGATGGCAACCAGCGCCACCTCCCGGTCGTAGTCGATCTGGGTGAACCGGGCCAGCATCTCGGGCTGCAATTCCTTGAGCTGCCCGAAGAAACGATAGTAGATCGTGGTGGGCGACAGCACCTTGAACAAGGCCGTGAAAAGTGGCGCGTCCTCGGGCTTGACCGGCCGGATAAAAATACGGCGCCCGTCAACATCGACCATGTGGGACTCATCCTCCTCGGGATACGGCCCGATCACCAGATGCAGGGAGGACGGAACCGAAAGCGGTGAAACGAGTATCCGGGCATCGACCGCGATGGGTTTGCCATCCTTGATCAGAACGGGGTTCATGTCCAGTTCGGCAATTTCCGGGAAGTCGATCAGGAGTTGGGAGAGGCGGATGATCATTTCCTCGAGGAGTTCCAGGTCGGCGGCGGGGCGGTTCCGGTATCCCTGCAACAGGGAGAACGCCTTGGTCTCCTGCATGAGGCGCAGGGCAAGCAGCCGGTTCATGGGCGGGAGCCCCAGGGACCTGTCTTTCAACACTTCCGTGTAGATGCCGCCCATGCCGAAAAGGATCACCGGACCGAAATTGGCGTCCCGCTTAGCGCCCAACAGAATTTCGTAATCGGGGCTGGCAAAATACGGCTGAATCGTCACGCCCTCGATCCTGGCATCGGGATTGTAGCGGCCGGCCGAGGAGAGTATGTCACTGTAGGCCTGGCGGACATCCGCATCGCAACGCAGGTCCAGACGGACACCTCCGGCATCGGTTTTATGGGTGATGTCCGGAGACTGCACCTTCATGACCAGAGGATAGCCCATTTCCCGGCCGACACGAGAAGCCTCGGCCTCGGTCGTGGCGATCTCCGTCATGATCACCGGCAGGCCATAGGCTGTGAGTATTTCCTTGGAATCCGATTCCGAGATAAACTCTTGGGCTGGTGCGCCGGCGATCAGCTTGCCGGCTTTTTCCTGATCAAAGACCATGTGCCCGGTCATCTTCGGGGGAATTTCCAAAAGCATTTCAAGGTTCCGGGCATATTGAACCATATAGAGAAAAGCTCGGACCGCCCGTTCCGGCGTCTCGTAGGTCGGGATTCCCGCACCATTCAAAATGCTCACGGCGGGTTCAATGATCTTGCCGCCCATCCAGCAGGCGAAGACCGGATACAGGCGGTCCTGCATGGCGGCGACCAGCGTCTCGGCTATGGCGAAGGAGTCGGTCAGGGCCTGAGGCGAAAGGATGACCAGCACTCCGTCGAGGTTTTTCGAGTTGAAGCAGACTTCCAGGGCTCGGCCAAACCGCTCCGCCGAGGCATCCCCAAGGATGTCGATGGGGTTGGCGCGGCTCCAGAAGGATGGCAGGAACGCGTCGAACGCTTGCGTGGTTTCGGCATCGAGGGGTGCCGGCTCCTGTCCGTACCGGGCAAGCGTGTCCGTCGCCATCACCCCCGGCCCGCCGCCATTGGTGAGAATCGCCAGGCGGGGACCTCTCGGTCGTGGTTGTTTGGCCATCAGTTCCGCGCAATCGAAGAGTTCTTCGATGGTGTCCACCCGGACGATGCCGGCACGCTTGAAGGCGGCATCATATACGGCATCTTCTCCGGCCATTGCGCCCGTGTGAGAGGCGGCGGCCTTTGCACCGGCTGCGCTTCTCCCGGACTTGAGGACAATGATGGGTTTGACTCGGGAGACGGAACGCGCGGCACTCATGAATTTGCGGAAGTTGGTCAAGCTTTCGATGTACAACAGAATGCTTTTCACCGAGAAATCGTTGCCGAGAAAATCGATCATGTCGCCAAAATCGATGTCCAGCATAGAGCCGATGCTGACGAAATGGCTGAAACCGATGCGCTCCTTCGCCGCCAGATCGAGAATTGACGAACAAATGGCGCCGCTCTGGGATACAAAGGCCAGATTCCCGGCTACGGGCATCTCGGCGGCAAAGCTTGCGTTGAGGTTTCCTCCGGGACGAATAATGCCCATGCAATTCGGGCCGACGATGCGCAGCTGCCCGTCATAGGCGACCCGCCGAATCTTCTCCTCTATCTCCCGGCCCTTTTCACCGACCTCCTTGCCTCCCGCCGAAATAATGACCGCGCCGCCGATCTTTTTTTCGACGCATTCGCTCACAATATCGACAACGCTCTGCATCGGCGTAGCGATGATCGCGAGGTCCACGCCGGGCTCCAGGGTGGAAACCGATGCGAAGCAAGGTTGCCCGTTGATGGTTTTATACTTGGGATTTACCGGCAGCACTGTCCCTGAAAACCCGCCGTCAATGAGATTTTTCATCAGCGCGCTGCCGATGGTTCCCACTTTTTCGCTGGCACCTACCACAGCAATATGACGCGGGTTAAAAATGCGGTTCAGATTGTATTGACTCATCCGTATCCTCGCCCCTTGGAGAAGGGTATAGTGTCGGGGAGATAGTGCTCAAACGCGGCAAGTATTCAGAAGTACAGGTGAAGTGGTGGCGGCTTGTGCTATTGACTGCGCCCGCCACCGGCCCCCATTCCTCCGCCGCCTGAACCCATGCCGCCACCCCCGGTTCCCATACCACCACCCTGGCCCGTACCACCACCCGACCCCATGCCACCGCCCGGTCCCATACCGCGTCCACCGGCAGGAGGCTGGTCGGGCAGGGTTATACCCCGAGATGCGGCACGCTCCTGCATGGCTTTGTGATGTTCGTTTCGAAGCCGCTCTTGCTCTTCCACAGTATTTGCAGCTTGCATTCTGGCGCGAAACTCGGTGCGTTCCTGCAGCGTCATGAGCTGGCTGCCATAGATTTGATCTTGAGCTTGTGTTTGTGCATTTTTTGTGACCGGTGCTGGATCGGCGGCCGACAACGCGAACCCGGCGTGCAGGGACAGGGCGATGGCCAAGGCGGATACTGTCAATAATCGTTTTGTCATTTTAGACTCCTCTCAATTGTAGGTTGTTTGGTTGTTTAACTGTGCAACCGTATTCAATAAGAGCTAGCAAGCTCTGTGCCAGGACTCTTTTGCTTGCCAGGATGTCTTGCATCGCAATGATTTTCGAGGATAATGAACAGTAAAATGCCGGAGCGGTTGACCCTGTCAAAACGGTCATATGCAACCGATGGTCATATCTGACCGTTATCGAGAGGTTCAGGAACGAACGGTGGTGAACGATGAGGCAGAAGCGAGATGATTTGCAATTTTCTGGGAGGATGGACGCCACTCGATCCAGCGAAGGCGAGCAGGGTATACCCCAGGGCAAAACGGTACTACGTTGACATTATTGACGTCCCGGCGTCTTCGGCCGGCTTGTCGGGGCATACCCCGCTATTCCGGTCATGAATCGGATCAGCCCGTAACTGAGCCAGCACAACAGCCGCAGCATGATAGGCTGCGATCGCCAGTTGTTCTCGGATATCCGCCTTGCTCCCGCCTTGATAGCCTGACCAAGGCTGTCTTTTAACGCTAAGGCGAAGTTTCGGTCATCAACGACGATATTTGCCTCAAGGGCAAGCAACAGACTGAATGGGTCGAGGTTTGAGGATCCCACCGTCGCCCAATGTTCATCGATCACCGCGACCTTGGCATGCAGAATGCTCTGGTGGTATTCATAGACCTCGATCCCCGCATCGAGAAAATTGCCGAAGAGAGCACGCGAGGCATAGTGGGCCAATCGGTATTCGATTTTTCCCTGCAACAGCAAAACCACCCGGACTCCACGCCCGGCTGCAGCCATAAGTGCATGGCGAAAATCCAGACCCGGTAAAAAATAGGCATTTGCCAGAATGATTTCGCTTTGCGCCTGATCAATTGCCTGCAGATAAGCATTTTCAATGTCACGGCGATGACGGAAGTTATCCCGTACCAGAAAGGCCGATCGCATATGCCCCGCTGATTCCGGCGGAGGATCGGGTCTTTGGTGGTCGCGGTTCCAAACAAGACGCAAACGATGGGACCAGACCGCACGAGCCCATAGCCGACGGCTTGAAGCATAGATTTCTTTCACTAACGGCCCTTCCACGCTTACCGCATAGTCGTAACGCGGGGAATCCTGACCAGGGATTTCCATATCATCAATAATGTTCATGCCTCCAACAAATGCCATCCTCAGATCCACCACCACAATTTTTCGGTGAAGACGCCGCAGCCTCCTGCGCCGCAGTGTCCAAGGCGATATGTGGGGCCGGTACAGCAGTACCATGACACCAGCCTCTTCCAGATAATCGATCATGGTTTTCGGCAAACCGCTCGACCCGAATCCATCAATCAAGAGATGCGTTTTTACCCCACGTAAGGCGGCTCGCCTGAGAGCTTCGGCAATGCGCCGTCCGGTATGGTCATTTTCAAAAATATAGGTTTCCAGGAATATTCCGTGCTCCGCTCGGTCCAGGGCCTCTTCAAGCACCGGAAAATAAGCATCGCCGTTGTGCAACAGGGTAATCCGGTTGTCTGAATAGATTTCGGTCACAGCAGGTTCAACCTCATACTCATGGGTTATTTTTGGATCTATAAGCTCTCGCAGGGCAACGGCACCTTCAGTGAACACCGTGAGGCTAAGATAGGCAAATAGTATCATACGATAACACCGATAAGCGTAAAGGTCATATATAACCACTGGCCAAATATGACCCTCTTTCATCCGTGGCAGGCATAACTATCCACCTGTTATTTTTTATTTATGCTAAAAAAATCACAGTGATATGCCATATCTTGCAGCAGCTCGAATCCTGGCACAATAATTGAACATTTTTAAAGTGTTGAAGCCGGGTTTTCCGGCCAAAAAACGTACGAGGGCAATGCCCTGCTCAGAACAAAATCCCGGGGAGGGAGGAGGTGGCACATGAATAAAGCTATTTTGTTGTCAGTTCTGGTGGTTTTGGGACTCGGCTTGTTTTCCGGCTGCGCTTCGATAAAGACGTGGCCGGATTACGAAAGGAGCGCCGAGAACAAGATGGCGGTGATCCAGGAAAAGATTGGAGACGGACTGAAGACCGGGGCACTTACGCCTGACCAGGCCCAAGCGTTTCTGACGACTCTGAAGGGAATTCGAAGTGACTACACGGTATTGAGAGACAAAAGGGTCTATCGGGATGAGTGGGATAACCTCAACAGAAGACTTGATCTGCTGGAAGACGAGATCGACCGGGCGATGACCCGGACCAGCAGAATGGAGGAACCCAGGAACGGCAACAGAATTGCCGCGCTCCAGAGAAGAATTGACGACCTCAGATACAGTCGGCGCGTGTCTTCGCGAGAAGAGGCTGAATACCAATCCAGACTGGACATCATCCGGCGTGATTATCTGCGGATGACGGATGAAGGCAGATACACCGAGCGCGAGGAAAGATCGGACATTTCGCACAGGCTTGATCTGTTGGAAGCCGATCTTGACCGGATCCGGTAGCATTTTTGGAAATCGACGGGCATGGTTGATGAACTCGTGGAAAGTTCGGGGTTCAAGGAATCATGTTTGTCGTAATTATATGTTTTTATGATTAAATCAGTTGACTTTGGGCTCGCCGGCAGTGGATGGTTCTTCTCCGGATGAAGCTGCCGATAACATCTTTCTCAGCTCCTCGCCCTGAACGCTTTCCTTTTCAGAGAGGAGCTGAGCCAGATCGTCCAGGACACCCCGCCGTTCCGTGAGGATTTGCCGCACACGCAGGTGGGCTTCTTCGACCAGCCGCGCGACCTCTTCATCAATCTCCGCAGCTTTCGCTTCGCTGTAGTTTTTACCGGTAGAAAAACCTTCCGGCAGAAACATCGCCTGGCGCGGGCGCTCATAACTCACCAGTCCCAGTCGATCGCTCATGCCATATGCCGTGACCATGGATCTGGCGATGTCCGAGGCCCGCTGCAAATCATTCTGGGCTCCGGTGGATATTTCCTGGAACACCAGCTCTTCCGCGACCCTGCCGCCCAAAAGAACGGCCAGCCGGTCCAGCAGTTCGGAACGGGTCATTAAGTAGCGGTCTTCCGTGGGCTGCTGCTGGGTGTAGCCGAGGGCGGCAATCCCCCGGGGGATAATGGAGATTTTGTGTACCGGATCGGCATGCTTCACAGACTCGGCCACGATCGCATGGCCGGACTCATGGAAGGTGACGATTTCTTTTTCCTGCGCATTCATTACCCGGTTTTTTTTCTGCAGGCCTGCGACCACCCGGTCGATGGCTTCGTCAAAGTCCACCGACTCCACCATTTCTTTATCGTTTCGGGCCGCCAGCAAAGCGGCCTCATTGATGATGTTGGCCAGGTCCGCGCCAACAAAGCCCGGGGTACGGCCGGCGATTTTGCCGAGATCGACATCGGGACCCAGTACCACATTTTTAGAATGAATTTCCAAGATGGCCCTGCGTCCATTGAGATCCGGCCGGTCAACCAGAACCTGCCGGTCAAACCGTCCCGGACGGAGCAAAGCCGGATCGAGTATTTCCGGACGGTTGGTGGCTGACATGATGATAACCCCTTTATTTGTCTCGAATCCATCCATCTCGACCAGGAGTTGATTCAGCGTTTGTTCTCTTTCGTCATGTCCCCCCATGGCACTCATCCCCCGGGCCTTGCCGAGGGCATCCAGTTCATCGATGAAGATAATACAGGGCGCCTGTGCCGCGGCCTGAGAAAAAAGGTCACGAACGCGTGCCGCCCCTACGCCGACAAACATCTCCACAAACTCGGAGCCGCTGATGCTGAAAAAAGGCACTTTGGCCTCTCCGGCCACGGCCCTGGCGAGAAGGGTTTTGCCGGTCCCCGGCGGGCCGACCAGAAGGACCCCCTTGGGTATCCTGCCCCCCAGTTTCTGGGATTTTTCAGGGGTGCTCAAGAATTCAACCACCTCCTCGAGCTCTGCTTTCGCCTCGTCGATTCCCGCGACATCGGCAAAAGTGACCTGAATATCGCTCTCGGCAAAAATCTTGGCTTTGCTTTTGCTGAAAGACATGACTCCCATCCCCGGCCCCATTTTTCTCATGGCATATCGCCAGATCAGAAAAAAGATGGCGAGCGGGAGAACCCAGGAGAGAATGGCTGCCAGAAATCTATTCTGGTACTTTCCGGAATAATTGATTTGTGCTTCGTCCAATTGCTTCACCAGGCCGGGATCGTCCACCCGAATGGTGGTAATTTCCTTGGCTGGTGTTCCTGCCAGCGTCCCTTTGATATTTTCAGGCCCGATGGTCAATTCCGAAATTTTGCCATCGGCAATGTATTGCTTGAATTGACTGTAGGAAATCGTTTCCACCTTGGCTGATGAAAAGAAGAAGGGTTGCAGGTAAGTCAGAAAGAGTATGGCCAACACGAAATACCAGATACTGAAATGCGCCTTCGGAGGCAGGTTGTTCTCTTTTTTCTCGTTCCCCAGGCCAAACAGAGAACGAAGTTTGTCTGAAAGACTCTCCGGTGCTTTGTTTTTCGGATCGGACGACATTTTTGCATTCCTCTTCTAAGGTTCTCATGCAGCACAATTGGATGCTTCCATGCACTCCCTTCCTCAGCGTCGAACAGTTCCTCGTCCATAAGAGCGACTGCGACATTTCCACCCGCAAGCGCCATGAACAAATCGTTCAAAAGAAATAGCACCAGAGCTGAACAGGTTCTTGAGAACTGGAACCTGATAGGCTTCTTATCTTTTTCTTCAATATCACCGTTGCAGTGGTGAAAATGTGCCTTCCTGTTAGGTGTAACAATACACCTTCGGCAACTTCTATGAAAGGGTCGGCAATCTATATCGAGTCACACAGAACTTGCTTTCACAGCGGCAATTTTGCGTCCAACCGCCGGCCAATCAAGCCGATGTCGCTTGCTTCATGATTGCAACAATGGTGTCTTCCACGTCCTGGGCCGCCCCCGCCAGTTGCGGTGCATTGAACATCGCCAGCAGCGTGGTTGGCTTTAAGGTGGCCAGAATAGTCTTGCCGTCCTCTTCGTAAACGGAGATTCGACACGGCAGGGCAGTGGAAATGCTCATGTCCTGTTCGAGAACCTTCTTGGCCTGCTGCGGTTGACAGACTTCGAAGACCAGACAGTCACGAGTAAACTCGACACCCTTCTTCGTCATGGTTTCTTTGAGGTTGTGAACCTGCATGATGCCGAAATGATGGGCAGGAACGGCAAGTTGCAAGGCGGCCACAACTTCTGGCACGGTTTTGTCGGTAGAATATTTGATCAACATGTTGTTCTCCTTTTATGACTTGGCTTAAATGTCAGCAGTGACGAGCTCCCCGGCATGGCGCGGACGGTACGAAGGATCTCGTCGCTGCCACAGGATGTTGGAGATTGCCCCATTATCGGATATCTTCGAGGCTTTAGAGACCCTTTTTCTCAAACCAGAAGAACAAGGAGATCGTTCCGGCCCAGAAGAAAGCGATTATGACCCATGGTGAGACTCCAAGGACTTCCGGTAACCCTATCTTGCCGAAGTCTTTCCACGCGAGAACCGTCGATTTCATGAAGGGAAAGAGCTCCGCGTAGAGGGCGGCCCCTGCCACCATTCCCGCAACGGCGAAAATGGCATGCCAGCGCCCTTCTCCCAGAGCGCCGATCGACGTGCCCGGACAGTACCCCATCACCGCCCATCCAGCTCCGAACAGGGCCCCTCCGAGAAGTACGGCGCCGAGATTCATCGGTTTGTGGCTCAAGGTGATAATCCCTGCATCATTGAGTAGAACTATCCCGACCATGCCGACCAAAATAGCGGAGAGCATGAACTTGACTATCGTCATGTCCCTGAGCAACATGGCGCCGACTTGTTTCTCGAAGCGCAGAACGCGGCCTTTCTGCAGCAGGAAGCCGAACAATATCCCGGTAATGAGACCGAGCATCTGATCTATATTCATGATGACCTCCTGCCGTACACAAGGGCGGCAACGAGAATGCCGATGCTGAAGAACATCGC
>Ga0154407_1076_pt1 | contig 11790 bp, 12 predicted proteins | sample RifGroB2_FD_115911 | JGI IMG/M metagenome (GOLD analysis project Ga0154407, IMG submission 115911) | Desulfobacterales bacterium GWB2_56_26
CAAGGACTCATGTTATTCCAGTGGGCGCTGAGGAAGGGCTGTTTACACGCCAGGCCTCTCATGCACCTGCCCGCCCTCCGGAAATCTTTTTTTATGGCAGTTTTATAAGCCTGCAAGGCTCTGAAACAATTATTGAGGCAGCCATTCAGGTCCCTGAGGCATGTTGGGTTCTGCTTGGCAACGGGCCCGAACGAAATATTTGCGAACAGAAAAGCAAAGGCCACGGCCATATCCGATTTGAAGACCCGCTGCCCTACGAAAAGCTCCCTGAGCGTATCGGTAAAGCAGATATCCTTCTCGGCATTTTTGGTTCATCGCCAAAGGCCGGCAGGGTTATCCCCAATAAGGTCTATCAAGCGCTCGCCTGTGGCCGCCCCCTTGTCACCAGACAATCGCCGGCATATCCGGAAATGCTGCAACACAGCCTCGATTGCGGTATTTCTTTTGTGCCGCCGGAAAATCCCGGGGCCTTGGCGGCCGCGGTCCGAGCCTTGCTCGCCGATCCCCGCCAACTCCCGAAGCTGGGGGTCCAGGCGAGAAATAGTTACAATGAGTGGTTTTCCGAGAGTCATATCCGCAAGGCTCTGGCTGTGGTGTTGGCAAAGCTTCCGGAGCATCTGGTGAAATGAGCTTTATGTCTACTTCCGAAATACAATTGAGCTATGTGGTGCCTGTCTATTTCAACCAGCGGAATGCGCACACCCTTATCGATTTGCTGCTGCGTTACAATGCATATGCAAGAGAGGTCATCTCGCATATTCAGTTTGTCATCGTCGATGATGGCTCTCCGCTGCCTATTGAGATACCACCGGAAATCAACCTGAATATCTCCCTCTATCGGATTACGACCGACATCAGATGGAATCAATGCGGAGCGAGAAACCTCGGTGTCTTATATGCGAAGAGCCCGAGGATATTGTTGAGCGACTCGGATCACTATTTTCCGGAAAAATTATTGAGAGCTATTGTTTACAGCCGCATTCCCCAAAAGACTTTGTACAAGTTCAAAAGGGTCAATCAGCAGGGTGTTGCGATCGACAAGGCGTTGAACATCTTCTACATGTCCAAATCGGCATTCTTTCAGACCCTCGGCTATGATGAGGAGTTCAGTGGCAATTATGGTTACGAAGATTTGTATTTCATAAAATTGCAGCGGAGAATCGGTAATACCATCCGATATTTTACCAGATTTAAAAAGATCGTTGCCACAGAAGTTGACCGGGAGCTGTCCTACCACTCACTGGCACGGGATAAGGAAATCAATTACTCTTTGTATAGAAAGAAGAAGGAACTTATGAAAAGCAGAGATCCTTTTATATCTCACAGTCGAACGTTTTTGCAGTTTGACTGGACTCTTGTTGAGGAAAGATTAGCTGAATCCTCAAGAACACCGTTGGACCAGTGTCTTTTTCCGGAGATTGAGCCTGTCGGATTTCCGCAGGCTCATGGGATCTGTCCCAGCTCAATTGTCTCAGGGGGCTGAGCATTCAATCAGTTCGAGGGTGAAGGTAAGATCTTTGCCGGCAAGAGGTGGATTGGCGTCGAGGGTAATATGGGAGTCGGTGATCTCCGTCACCACCACGCGCATGATCTCACCATTGGCGCCGCCCACCTCCAGACGCATACCCACTTCCGGATCCAGGTCAGGCGGCACCTGCTCGACAGGAACTATCATCACCAACTCTTCCTTTCGCGCCCCATACGCCTTCTCGACCGGGATATGGACAACCTTCGACTCGCCAACCGTCATGCCCATCACGGCCTCATCAAAGCCCGCGATCACCTGACCGCTGCCGACCGCAAAACCAAGCGGTTCGCGGCCCTCGGAGCTGTCGAAAACCGTTCCGTCATCCAGTCTGCCGGTATAATGCACTTTCACATTATCGCCTTTTCTAGCCTGTGTCATATCGCTCCTTCAAGCCAAACGGCTTCTGTCTATTCTTTACGTTCTTCTCACTCTGACCGTCCGGCTGGAAAAAGAAGATTGAGTTTTGCCGGATTATGTCGGATATAAGGTTTTCCGGAAAATTGCTGGTCCGGAGCCCCGGACACCGCTACTATTAACATCCCCGGGGAAATATTCAACCGGAAAATCCCTGAAAGGCGTACCGGAGAGCTGATCTCCCAACTACAATAGGTCGTTCATGAAAAACACATCCTCCCCTCCCTCTCAGCAAGACGAATCTTTTATGAAACCAGGCAAAACCATCGTCATCGGCGGCGGCGCCGCCGGTCTTATGGCAGCCGGCCGGGTCGCGGAGCGGGGAGCGGAGGTGATCCTCCTGGAGAAGATGGAGCGAACCGGGCGCAAGATCGGCATTTCCGGCAAGGGCCGGTGCAATCTCGGCAACACCGCGCCGCTACCCGAGTTTCTCGGCCATTTCGGCAAGACCGGCAATTTTTTACGTCAGTGCTTTCAGCAGTTTTTCACGCCTGAGATGATGTCCTTTTTCGAGGCCCGCAACCTGCCGCTGGTAACGGAACGGGGCGGCCGGATCTTCCCCGCCAGTGGCCGGGCGCTCGATGTGGTGCGGGTCCTGGCCAATTGGGTGAAGGCGGCAGGGGTGACCGTGCAGACCGGGGCGGCGGCAACCGCCATCGTGGTCCACGACGGCCGGGTGCGAGGGGTGAAATGGCCGGGCGGCGAGATGGCCTGCGACAACGTCATCCTTGCCACCGGCGGCAAATCCTATCCCCGGACCGGCTCGACCGGCGACGGCTACCGCCTGGCGGCAAGTCTCGGCCACACCGTCACAACGCTGCGGCCGGCGCTGGTCCCGCTGATCAGCCCCGATCCGCTGGTCCACCGGATGAACGGCCTTGAACTGCGCAACGTCCAGGTCCGCCTCTTCATCGACGGCAAGCGAAAGGCCCAGGAGTTCGGCGAGCTGGCCTTCACCGGCTTTGGCCTCTCCGGCCCTGTGGTCCTCAGCCTCAGCGGCATGGCCGTCGATGCCCTCGATCAGGGGTCGACGGTGACTCTGTCTCTTGACCTCAAACCAGCCCTCGACCATGCCAAGCTGGACGACCGGCTGCTCCGCGATCTGGCCAAGCGGGGCGGCGAGTCCATCGACAGCATCCTCCGCGGCCTGATGCCGAAGGAGATGGTGCCGGTCTGCCTCGCCGCCTGCGAGCTGCCGGCGGACCTCGACACCTCCCGCTTCCCCGGTAAGTCCCGAAAGCGTCTGGTGCAGTGGCTGAAGGATTATCGCATAGTCATCGGCGGCTACCGCTCCTTCAATGAGGCCATCATCACCGCCGGCGGCGTCAGTCTCAAGGAAATCGATCCCCGCACCATGGCCTCGAAACTGGTCGATGGACTGTTTATCGTGGGCGAACTACTCGACCTGCAGGCGGACACCGGTGGTTACAATCTCCAGGCCGCCTTCTCCACCGGCTGGGTAGCCGGCTCGTCGGTGTAGGGGCGAAAGATTTTTCACCCGAGGGGGGTCAATACAGAGTCGAGCGAAACTCCTCGAAGACTTTATCTATCGGGATGGCAAAGCCGATGCCTTCGGTATCGCGAAGGATCATGGTTGTCACACCGTGCACATAGCCCATTTCGTCGATAAGCGGACCGCCGCTGTTGCCGGGATTGATGGCCGCGTCCGTCTGCAGATAAACCCGGTCTTCCTGCATCCGCATGCCGGAAAAGATCCCGGCGGTAACGGTATGCCGCAAGCCGACCGGGCTGCCGATGGCAAAGACCTTGTCGCCCTGCCGCATCCTCGCCGGGGCTTTTTCGATAAAGGGCCGGTCGCCCGAGAAAAGAGACATGAGCGCCAGATCGGACGTGTCGCTCACCAGAAGATAGTTGGCGGCATGCTGACTGCCGTCGGCTAGAATGATCTTGATATCCGAAGGCTGCATCCTGCGGTCAAGCTTTGCCAGTCGCTGCTCGATTGCGTCCTGCTTCGGCAGGATCTTCTGCAGGTTTTCTTCGTACTTTTCGATGAGGATGGCCAGCTGGCTCCGCGATGGGCCTTTCGGCAGACGCTGATAATCGTCCTTCATCTGCTCGATCTTTTGTATTTCAAGATTGATGAGCTTGCGGCCGGTCTCCACCTGTTCGCGCATTTCGGCAAGCTTTTTCTCATCGAAACTGACCACATGGCGGTTGGTGACGATGTAATTTTTATTGACGAAAAAGCCGGACCCGGTACCCCAGGGGGCTTCGATGGAAACCGTGGCATTCTTCGCCCGCTCGATGGAATTTCCGCGGGGAGCAGATACAACTGGCTCCGCCATTGCTTTCTGCGGCAGCGGTGCGGACACCTGTTCGGAAACCTGGGCCACCTGTGGTTTGGCCGGGGCCGGAGGCGTCTTCGGCGTCACGGTCGCAACCGGCGGAACCGGCTGATTGCGGTATCCGGTGAAGTAATAGGTGGTGCCGGCAACGACCACCACCAGCAGCAGGACCTGCAGGATCTTCAGCGTTGAACTGTTGCCGCCGGCAGTTTTCTCCGCCTTTATCACCTCGGCCTCCTTCAGCCTTTCCTGAATCTTCTGGAGTTTAGCGAAAATTACTCCGCAGGCTTCGCACTCGACGGTATTGTGCTGAACATGATTGCATTTCGGACACTGCATCGTTCTTCCCATGATTGAAGGTATGAGGACTCGACTTCTCCGGCGCTCGTGTTTATGATAGCAGCACGTTGCATTTTATTCAATTATATGGTTTTCCAGTAGAACTTTTTCATTACGACAATTTCAGCCATCATGCCACTCATTATCAATAATAACGTCTCGATTCCCGACAATGAAATCGTCCTGGTGCCTATCCGGGCGCAGGGGGCCGGAGGCCAGAACGTCAACAAGGTCTCGAGCGCCATCCATCTGCGTTTCGACATCCGCAACTCATCCCTGCCGGAGGTCTATAAGGAACGGTTGCTCACCCAGAACGACCAGCGGATTACCGCCGAGGGCGTGATAGTGCTAAAAGCCCAGCAGTTTCGAACCCAGGAAAAAAACCGGGAGGACGCCCTGGATCGCCTCGCCTGGCTGATCAGGACCTTCACCGCGGTCAAAAAGAAACGAACCCCGACCCGACCGAGCCTTGCCTCCCATCAAAGACGGGTAGAGCATAAAACCCAGCGCAGCCGGATAAAAGCCCTGCGCAAGAAGATAGAGGGCGAGTAGTCCCTGCGATGAATCGCAGGGAAAACAAGAATAATCCCGAGCAGAAGGAGAAAGCATGCAACAACGACCATACCTGGAAAACGCCGACCAGCTCATGCAGAAAATCCAGAAGGGCGCCTTCCTCACCGTCGCGGCAAACGGCGCCGTCAACACCATGACCATCGGCTGGGCGACCATCGGCTTCATCTGGCAGCGGCAGGTTTTGATGGTCGCCGTGCGGGACTCGCGGCATACCTTCAACCTGCTGGAGGAAGCTGACAATTTTACGGTCAGCATCCCCGCGGACGACAGCTTTCATGAAGCGCTCATGGTGTGCGGCACAAAGTCGGGCCGCGCGATCGACAAGTTCAAAGAATGCGGCCTGGAGACTCAACCCGCCCAACAGGTTCAATCGCCGATCATCGGCATCCCCGGCGTCCACTATGAGTGCCGCATCGTCTACCAGTCGGCCATGAATCCCGCCTTTCTCGACGCGGATCTCGAACGGCTGTACCCCAAGAAGGATTACCACACCCTCTATTTCGGCGAGATCGTCGCCTGCTATACTACAGACTGAGCTGTCAGCAATCAGCGGTCAGCTTTCAGCTGGTGTGGCTGAGGGCTGACAGCTGAACGCTGCCACAAATAACTTGCATCTTTGTGGCAGCCCTGGTATTAAGTCCGCTTCTTTCCGTCAGTGTCAGGCCAGAACATGGGATTTCGAGTGAATTGCGCAAAACTGGACAGACACGTACAAATCGGCCGATAAGAATCATTTGGGGATTCTTTCAAGGAGCCGATTTTCTCTTTCCTGGGCAGGCTTTGCACAATAAGTTCTTCTTTTGGAATCAACACTCTTTAAGGAATCACCATGTCTTCAGAATATGATACAGCTCCGCTTACCTTTGCCGAACTGGGCTTTACCGGCCCCATCCTCCAGGCCATTAACGACTCCGGCTACGAAAGTCCGACACCTATCCAGCAGGAAATGATCCCTCACGTCCTGGCCGGCCAGGATGTCGTAGGCCAGGCCCAGACCGGCACCGGCAAGACCGCCGCCTTCGCGTTGCCGCTCCTGACTTTGCTTGCCGACGATAAGGCCCGCGTGCCGCAGATACTTGTTTTGGCGCCCACCCGGGAGCTGGCCATCCAGGTGGCCGAATCCTTTGAAGCCTACGGGAAACATATCAAAAACCTGCGGGTTCTGCCGATCTTCGGCGGTCAGGACTACAATGTTCAGCTCAAGCAGCTCCACTTCGGAGTCCAGGTGATCGTCGGCACGCCGGGCCGGGTTATGGACCATATCCGCCGCGGCAGCCTGAAACCTGAGACCATTCACAGCCTGGTGCTGGACGAGGCCGACGAGATGCTGAAGATGGGATTTCTGGACGACGTCAAATGGATCCTCGACCAGCTGCCTAACCGGCGGCAGACCGCGCTTTTTTCCGCCACCATGCCAAAGACGATCCGGGAAATCGCCCACAAATATCTGACCAAGCCTGTAGAGATTACCATCAAGACCAAGACGGTTTCCGCCCAGACGGTCAACCAGCGTTACCTCATCACCAGCGGCATGGCCGGCAAGATGAATGCCCTGGCGAGGATCCTCGAGGCCGAGGAATTCGACGGCGTGCTCATCTTTGTCCGAACCAAGCTGCAGACCGTCGAGATCGCCGAACAGCTGGCGGCCCTCGGCCACTCGGTCGCGCCCCTCAACGGCGATATCCAGCAGAGCCAGCGACTGCGCACAGTAGAGCAGCTGAAAGCCAAAAAGATCGACATCCTGGTGGCTACCGATGTGGCCGCACGGGGTCTGGACGTCGAGCGGATCAGCCACGTCATCAACTTCGACGTCCCCTTCGACGCCGAGGCCTATATCCACCGGATCGGCCGGACCGGCCGGGCGGGCAGGAGCGGCGAGGCCATCCTTTTTCTCAACGGCCGGGAGCGGTCGATGCTGCGGGCGATCGAGCAGACCAGCCGGCAAAAGATCACGATGATGGAGCTGCCTTCCACCTCCGCCGTCAACAGACGGCGCATTGCCGGCTTTAAGGCGAAGATCACCGCCGCCCTTCTGAAAGATACATCGTTTTACCAGACGCTCGTTGCCGAGTACCTGGCGGAAAACGAAGTCGCACCCGAGCAGCTCGCCGCGGCACTCGCACTGCTGGCCCAAGGCAACCGGACGCTGCTGCTGCCGGAAGAAAAGAGAGAGACGGCGACAACCACCGCCGAGCGACGCCCGAGTGCAAAAAAGATTCAGGGCAGACCTCAGCGGCCGACCACCATCCAGGTGCCGCCGGAAGAAGGCATGGAACGCTACCGCATCGAACTGGGCAACGAGCACGGCATTAAACCCGGCAACATCGTTGGAGCCATTGCCAATGAAGCCGACATCAACAGCCGGTTTATCGGCCGCATCGCCATCTTCGATACCTACAGCACGGTGGACCTGCCCTTCGGCATGCCGGAGGAGACCCTGCGGTTGCTCCACAAGAGTCGGGTCGGCAACAAAACGCTCAAGTTGCAACGCATGGTTGAACCGGGCGACAACGCCGGATATTCGTCCCGAGAGTCAAAGCAGGGAACCAAACCGCCCAAACGCAGCGGCAAACCAACGGAGTCTCCAATCGGTAAGAGCCGAAAAAAGGCTGCTCACAACGGTCCGGCCGTCTGAGGCAAACCATGCTGTGCCACACCTTCTGCCATATTCCCGGTATCGGACTGAAGACGGAACAGAAGCTGTGGGAGGCGGGTATCACCACCTGGGATGAGTGGCGGGATCCAAGCCCCGTTCGACTTTCCGCCATCATCCGGACCGATGCGGCAAGGATCATCGCGAAATCGCAGGTGGCGCTCACCGGCGATCCCGCTTTTTTTACCGGCAATCTTGCCAGCACCGAACCCTGGCGGATCTTTTCCCATTTCCGGGAGAAAACCGTCTACCTCGATATCGAAACTACCGGGCTTGATGACGGCGCCGAGGTGACCGCCATCGCCCTGTACGACGGCCGGGAGATTTTTACCTACGTCAACGGCATCAATCTGGAAGATTTTGTCGACGACATCCTCCGGTATCAGGTGATCGTCACCTACAACGGCAAAAGCTTCGATATTCCTTTCTTAGAGAGATATTTCCGGATCCGGCTGGATCACGCCCAGATCGATCTGCGTCATGTCCTGGCGCGCCTTGGTTTCAAGGGCGGGTTGAAGGGCTGCGAGAAGCAGCTCGGCATGCATCGCGGCACGCTCGACGGGGTGGACGGCTACTTTGCCGTACTGCTCTGGAATCGCTACTGTACCCATAACGACAGTCAGGCACTGGAGACGCTTGTTGCCTACAATGTCGAAGACACGGTGAATCTGGAAAGACTGATGGTCGAGGCCTATAACCGCAACATTTCAGCCACCCCCTTTAGCGAAAACCTCCTCCTGCCCTACCCCGAGCCACCGGCCAACCCTTACCAGGCCGATTACGACTGTGTCGCACGGATCAAACGGTCGCTGGGCAGCTGGCACTCCTGATTGTCGGGTAAATCCGGCATCGCACAGGGGACGAAAATATTTTCGCCCCCTACCTCAGAAATCGATCTCCATGCCTTCCCGGGCGAAAAATATCTCGGTTGGACCGTATTTCCCCGGCTGACAGTAGATTTCCGCCAGGTCGTCGAGGGTGGCGTCGGTCCGGTCCGGATCGTGATGAAACAGCGCGAGCCTCTTCACTCCTGCCCGGTTGGCGGCCTCGATGGCATATTCAATAGCTGTGTGGCCCCAGTTGAGCCGCGCGCCGTATTCGGCGGCGGTGTACTGAGCGTCGTAGATGAGAAGATCCGCGCCGGCGAAAAACTGTTCGACGGCCTTATTCTGTTCGATCGCCACCTCCTCGCCCTCGATGGCCATCGCTTCATCATAGGCCGGATGCGAGGGATCGGTGATGAACAGGTTGCGGAACGGTTCGGTGTCGTAGCAGGTACAAACTGCCTTCTTGCCGTACTCGAACCGATAGCCGAGGGCGGTGATGGGATGGTTGAGCAGTTTGGTACGGAGGACAAGACCCTCACCGAGGTCGATATGCGGGTCTTCCTTCAGTCGGATGTAGTCGATCTCGGAGGCCAGTTCGCCCATGTTGACCGGAAAGTACCGGTATTTCATCTGCCCGCCGACCACCTCTTCCAGGGGATCTTCCTCGAAGGACACCGGTCCGTGGACCTTCAGTTTCGTGCCGGGAATGTAGATGGGCGTAAAAAACGGATACCCCATGATGTGATCCCAGTGGGTATGCGAGAGGAAAATATCCGCCCTGATCGGGCCTTTCGGCAGATCGTTGGCCATGAGGTAATTGCCGAGCGTCCTGATGCCCGAGCCGGCATCGATGATGATGATGCGATTGGCAGGGCCCACCCGCAACTCGGTACAGGCCGTGTTGCCGCCGTACTTCTGGGTTTTCGGCCCGGGACTGGGGATCGAGCCGCGCACCCCCCAGAAACGAATTTTCATACCCTCTCCCGAGCGATCAGATTTTCAGGAAGATTTCCGCTTTTTGAATTTCCTCGGTAACCCGTTGGCCGATACCGCCATACTCCTTCCAGGTTAAACCAACGGATTTCAGGAGAAGATCGATATCGTCGACAGCAGGAAACGGATCGCCGCCATTGCCGTGGTCAAGGATATTGGTGTAGATGTTCCCCAGGGCGACCAGGGCCAGTTGCTGGCTGGATTCCCCTTTGATAATGTCGTTCGTCTCGTGATGAAAACCGATGCACCGGGTAATCACCTTGTTGAGCTTCCATTTGTCGGCGATCATCAGGCCGACCTCCTGATGACCTATGCCCAGCACGTCGACTTCCACATCCTTGAGCGGCAGCTGTTCGTATTTGGCAATATTCAGGGCCTCGATATACTCGTCGCCGAACGGAACCTTGCCGAGATCGTGGAGCAGGCCGCCCAGGAACAATTCTTCCCGTTCCATGACCGACAGACCCTTCGCTTCGCCGAGCAGCTTGGCGCTCACCCCCGCCCCGATGGAATGTGCCCAGAATTTGGCGGTGGGCAGGGCTTTGGACTTCTTTACCCCGGACACGGTCCGGATAATGGCAGTACTGAGCGCCATATTTTTGACGGTATTCATCCCCAGCATGGTGATTGCCCGGGTGAGCGAGGTCACCGTATTGACGAGGGAATAGTACGCCGAATTGATGAGCTTCAAAACCTGTCCGGTCAATACCGGATCAAGCGAGATCACCTTATTGAGTTCATTGGGAGAGGCATCGGTACGACTGCAGATTTCCATAACCTTGCCGACGGTCGTCGACAGGCTTGGCATTTTCTCGATAAATCTCTCGATATCTCTTCTCTGCCTATCCTTCTGTGTTGCCATGCATATCGTGAATATTCAAATGGTTAAACAACCGCCCCAGGGCCTTTCTCCTGCACAGGTATTGTATAGGAAGAATTTCCTCCGGTCAAGGCTCGTCAGGCGTGAGTTTGAAGTTATGGATTGGCCGTTGCCTTCCTGCAGTGGTGCCACGTTTCATGGCGATTTGTTTTCGGTCGAACGGCAGAAGAGGACGGCTTCCCGATAGTTGAGCGTCTTGCCCCCAAAGATGTCGAGAGCGCTGCCGACGGTGCAGTCGAGAAGACCGCGGCCGGCTTCGTTTATCAGCTGCAGGTCGGCAAGATCCCTGATGCCGCCGGCATAGGTGGTGGCGATCGGCGTCCATTGCGAGACTTTTTCGACCAGCTCCGCCTCGATTCCGGCACACTTGCCTTCGACATCGGCGGCATGGATCAGAAATTCGTCACAATGGCGGGCAAGGTCGGCCAAGACGTCGGGTGAGATGATGACGCTGGTGAATTTCTGCCAGCGGTCGGTGACAATAAAGTAGTGCTCCCCTCGCCGGCGACAGCTGAGATCGAGCACGAGGCGCTTCCGGCCGACCGCCTTGACCAGTTTGTTCAGCCTGACCGAATCGATCATCCCGTCGCGGAAGACGTAGGAGGTGACGATGACATGGGAGGCGCCGAGATCGAGCCACCCTGCGGCATTCTCGGCTGTAATGCCGCCGCCAAGCTGCATCCCGCCCGGCCAGGCGGCAAGGGCCTCTTCGGCGGCATGATCGTTGCCCGGCCCCAGCTTGATGATGTGGCCGCCCGTGAGATTATCGGCGCGGTAGAGTTCGGCAAACCAGGAGGGCGGCTTTTCCGCGACAAAATTGGTGGTGACGGCCTGCGGCTCGCTGTCGTTCAGGGTCGAACCGACAATCTGCTTCACCACCCCGTCATGGAGATCGATGCACGGTCTGAATTTCATTTGTTTTTATACTTTCGAAATGACACTTTAAACAAAAGAAGCGGGATGCTCATGCAAGCACCCCGCTTCAAATTCACAACCCTCTCACCTCTGCCGTAACCGGCTCCGGCAAGATCAACCTTTCTTGATCAGCATCGTGCTCGGATCAAGCATCAGGATGGTGCCCGGATCGAGCTTGCAGGAATCGCATTTCACTATTTCCAGTTTCATGGCGTCGCCCACCGGCTTGATCAGGAGTACGGTCTCGAACAGGCTGTCCACCTCGTGACAGGGAGCCGGCACGCCGTCAAGGCTGACCCGCGGGTCTTCCCGATGACTGACTGCCGAAAACCAGATCATCTTGAGGCCGCGCTCGTTCATGA
>Ga0154407_1031_pt1 | contig 11758 bp, 11 predicted proteins | sample RifGroB2_FD_115911 | JGI IMG/M metagenome (GOLD analysis project Ga0154407, IMG submission 115911) | Desulfobacterales bacterium GWB2_56_26
GACGCCATTCTCGCCGATGTCGAAAAAGTCTTTGATATTATGCCGCTTTGCCCAGTCCCGCATGATTTTCCCCTGGGTTGCGGTCTTCGAATCCTTGGCCGGCGTGACATGGTCGATGACGGCCTTGATCCTGGCAGGATCGAAGACCTGATCCATGCCTTTTTCGACCAGGTCCATGATGGCGATCGGAGTGGTAATCTCATGACACATCACCACGTCGAGCGAGAGGACCACATTATCCGGTGAAGGCTTGTCACGCAGGTGGGCAGCGAATATCTTTTCAGCTATGGTTTTTCCCATGGTATGTACTCCGGTGGAAAGAAGGACAGGTACGGTCATGCCCGGCACTTGAAAAACAGGCGGGCTTTTTTAAAATTGTTATCCAGACTGCAGAGTTAGACACACTACACAAAAAATGGTAATCTGGCGAGAATTTAATATGGCGGTGCGGCAGCGAAGCGTTGCCCGCAGCGGCCGCAGGGTTCGAAACCCCATGATGTTCGGAGGTACGGCGATGGCTTTTGGCAGAATCATCCTTCTTGCTGTTCTTTTCATTACTTCCATGGCCGTCGACTGTTTTGCCGCCCATGGAGTAACCCTGAACGGTGAAATGAAATACGGCCCGGACTTCACCCGGTTCGAATACACTTCGCCCGATACAGTCAAAGGCGGCAGGCTGGTGCTGCACGATATCGGCAGCTTCGACAAGATGAATCCCTTTACCTTGAAAGGGGAAGCGCCGCTCGGGCTGGAAGCGCTGGTCTATGAACCGCTGGCGGTGTCAAGTCTCGACGAGCCTTTTGCCCAGTACGGTCTGCTCGCATCCGATATCGAGATTGCCCCCGATAAAAAATCCGTCACCTTCACCATCGACCGGCGGGCCACGTTTTCCAACGGTTCCCCGGTTACTGCCGAAGATGTGGCGTTCACCCTGGCGACGCTCAAAAGCGATCTTGTCCATCCCCATTTCAACTATTATTACGAAGATATTCAGGCCTCGGAAATCCTGGATGAATACAAAATCAAATTTATCTTTAAGAAACCCAACCGGGAATTGCACATGATTGCCGGACAACTCCAGGTTATGTCGAAGAAATTTCTCGCGGAGCATCCTCTGGGTCAGATTGGAGCCGGCGGGCTCACTCCGCCCATTGCCTCAGGTCCCTATGTTGTGGAATCATTCAACCTCGGCAAAACAATTACCTACAAAAGAAATCCCCATTACTGGGCAAAAGACCATCCGACCAGAAGGGGGATGTACAACTTTGACGAGATAACCGTCAAATACTACAAAGACCAGACAGTTGCCCTGGAGGCATTCAAGGCAGGGGAATTCGATTTCATCTCGATCAATATCGCCAAACAGTGGGCAAGAGACATGGGGGGCAATAAATTTACCGACGGGTCGATCATCAAAAAGACCTTCCCCCATAACAATAATGCCGGGATCCAGGGCTTTTTGATGAATACCAGAAAGCCCTTGTTTCAGGACAGGAGAGTCAGAAAGGCCCTGGGACTTGCTCTTGACTTCGCATGGATCAACACCTCGCTCTTTCATGGCCAATATACCCGAAGCGATTCGTACTTCAGCAATTCCTACCTGGCGGCCAGAGGCCTGCCGGACGACTCGGAGAAAAAACTGCTGGAACCCTTCCGGGACCAGCTCCCTCCGGAGGTCTTTACCGAAGCCCTTTCCCCGCCGGTAGCTGACGGACCTGAGGGAATGCGCCGTAATCTGCTCATGGCCAAAGGCTTGCTTGAAGAAGCCGGATGGCGGGTAGAGAACGGCGAGCTGACCAATGCACAAGGGGAGCGTTTTGCCTTCGATATTCTCCTCTCCTCCCCGACCTTTGAGCGGGTCATGGCGGTTTATGTCAAAAACCTGCAGAAACTGGGAATTCAGGCGGAATACCGGAGCGTCGATTATTCCCTCTATTCGGAACGGCTGAAAACGTTCGACTTCGACATGATTGTCCAGAGCTACGGCCAGTCGCAATCTCCCGGCAACGAACAGAGGAATTACTGGCACTCATCTTCGGCGGCAAAAGAAGGCTCGCAAAACTTTGCCGGCGTCAAATCCCCGGCCGTGGACTTTCTGGTTGAAAGAATTATCTACGCCGAAAGCAAGGAAGAACTTATCACTGCCTGCCGGGCACTCGATCGGGTCCTCTGGTTCGGCTATTATCTCGTGCCGAACTGGTATCTGGCGGTGCACCGGTTGAGTTACCACGATAAGTTTTCCATGCCCTCGACGTTGCCCCTCTACTACGATTCGTTCCAATTGCTCATGACCTGGTGGATAAAAAATCAATAAGACTCGAAACTTTCTGAAAATCAACCTTTCGGATTCCGCATCCAATGCATCATTTTTCTTGACTTTTACCTCTTTTTATTGATACGCATTCAGTGTGATCCCTAACAGATGGGACCATTATTATTAATACAGGCCGGGTTGAGTAGATTGGGACATACGATATTTGGTCTGTTTATTCGGGGAGGCTTGTTGTATGTCTGATCGGGTGCAGGGAAAGGTCAAATGGTTCAATGCGAGCAAAGGGTATGGTTTTCTGGAGAGACCCGACGGTGAGTCGGACGTCTTTGTGCATTACAGCGCTATTCAGGGAGAGGGCTTTCGCAGCCTCGAAGAAGGAGATGCGGTTGAATTCACAATTGCCAAAACCGATAAAGGGCTGCAGGCTGAGAATGTCAGCAAAATGAGTTAGACACGAGTTAAGCGAGCCATAGCCATTTGTTCCTTGACCCCGTTTCATGGTGCACGACGATGCACCTGCAACGGGGTTTGTTTTTTTTATTCACGCAAAAAGTGTTGCCAATCCGGTTTCTTTATCAGAAAAATGAGATATCATTGTCTGCAGTTTCTTATTTTTTTTCGGGGTAATTTGTGTATTCTGTACAATTTCTGTTGAGACAACTCGCCGATACGGAGAAATTGGGCCGCCTCCTTGGGCAATCGGCAACTCCCGGAGACGTTATTTGTCTCGATGGCGATCTCGGTGCAGGAAAAACCACCCTTACCCAGGCAATTGCCCGGGGAGCGGGGGTCCCTGAAGATTGTTACGTGACGAGTCCTTCCTTTGCCATCCTTCATGAATACGAAGGAAGATTGCCGGTCTACCACATGGATTTTTATCGCCTGCACGATGAAGCCGATGCCCTCGATCTGGGATTTGACGAATACTTCTACCTTGCCGGCCTTACCGTAATCGAATGGTCGAAACAGGCGGAGAGGATTTTGCCGCAGGAAAGGCTGTCGCTTGAACTCCAACTCCATGACGATATGCAGAGGACTGTTACGATAACTGCAACAGATGCGTTCGCGGAGAGGTTGCGATGGCTTGAAAAGGAGTTTTCAGGCAGAACGGACGGAACGAGAGCGCTTTCTTGATGATAACCGAAAAAACTATGATAGTTGCTCCTGTAGAAATGAATGAGGAGCTTTTTGCCCAGGCAGCAAGCGGCAGCTGTTGTTTGTCCGATGGGTTTTTGCAGTGGTGAGGCTGGGAATTCCGGCCCGCTTTTTTATTTATTCCATTTTTAGAATAACCGATGAAAAAAAAATCTGTTGCTTTCAAAGATTGTTTCAAGAAATTCACCATAGACCAAGACAAGGCCATCACCCCCGAAGAAACCCTGAAGAGCTTTTATGCAAAAGTTGCCGGTCTCGACCTGAAGATCCTGGGCGAGGTAAGGCGAATCGATAACGGCCGTCTTGATATTCCGGTCTACTTCAGTGTCTGCGGCGATGACGCCCGGGCCCTTACCGGCACGAAAAAACAGATGGGCAAGGGCGCTTCTCCCATCCAGGCCGAAGCCTCGGCGTGCATGGAACTGGCGGAGCGGTTTTCATTTTTTTCGTATAAAAGCAATCCTGGCAATTTCCTGAACGGCGACTACGCCTCCATGATCAAAGCCGGATACCCGGTGCTCGACCTTACGCATCTGCTGAATTCCGTGCACGATACCCACTCGAGCGTCGAGCTGCTGAGTCAGCTGCTGGAAAATATTCCCATGCAGTGGGCGTGGGGAACCAACATCACCACCGGGAAGGATGTCCTTATTCCCTTTTCCTGGTTTTTCGCCATCAATGAATTCAACGGACCGTCGGCTGGCAATACCCTTGAGGAAGCGGCCTTGCAGGGGATCTGCGAAATCGTCGAGCGTCATGTCTGTTCGGTTGTCAATCATCAGAAGCTTGTCACCCCGAAAATCGACTGTGACTCGGTTCAGGATGGTGTCGCCAAAGAGCTGCTGAGAAAGTTCAAGGCGCAGAATATCGAACTGTATCTCAACGATTTCAGCCTCGACACGGGAGTCTGCACGGTCGGCGCCCTCGCCATCGATCGATCGACCTTCCCGGGCAAAAGCGAAATCGTCTATACCGCAGGCACAACCCCCGATCCCGAGAAGGCCCTCATCCGGGCCATCACCGAGATCGCCCAACTTGCCGGCGATTTCAACACCAACTCCAATTACGTCGCATCAGGCCTGCCAAAACCGCTCTCCATGGAAGAAGTGGATTACGTTACCGAGACGCCGGATACCGTCACTATCCAGGAGATGGCCAACCTCGCCGACAACAATATCCGGATGGAAATCGAAAACTGCATCGCCGCGCTCAACAAAATCGGCCTGGAAGTCCTGATGATCGACGTCACCCACAGCGGCCTTGAGATCCCTGCGCTGTACACCATCATTCCGGGGGCGCATTTCCGGGAACGGTCGATGATTAAAGATGTTGGGCTCTTTGCCGCCAAGTTGCTAGTCGAGCGGGTCTCCGACTCGGAACTGCTCGAAGAAAAATTGTCTCAGATGGAGCAATTGCTGCCGGAAGCCTATTACCTTGAATTTTATCGCGGCCGCAACTTCTCGGATATGGGTTTTCCTGAATCCGCCCTGCACCATTTTGAGCGGACGCTCCAGATGCAGCCGGAGGCGGAAGATCTGCCCTATATTTATTCCTACATGGGCAAGTGCTTGAAAGACGTAGGCAAATACAACGAGGCGATCGACGTGCTGGGTAAAGGACTGGCTGAGGACGAGGAACGGCCGGATATGCACAATACCCTTGGCGTGTGTTTCTTCAAAACCCAGGAGTATGAACAGGCGATCAAGCATTTTCGGCGGGCGGTAGATCTGAATCCGGCATCGGGGATAGATTACGCCAACCTGGGCGTCAACTACCACAAATTGGGTAACAACACTATGGCCGCCGAATTTCTGACTCTTGCTCTCACCCTGGACCCAAGTCTCGATTTTGCCCGGGATCTGCTTGCCGGTATTGATAAGTAACCGTCTTTATCAGCCATGGTCGCACCATCGATAAGATATCTCGTCGGCAAGGCCATTGCCCTGGGTCTGGTTTGGTTTTGTCTTGCCGGCACTCTTTTTGCGGCCGAATCGCTCCAATCGCTCAAGGACCGGGCCAGGAACTACTATCGGGGAATTGGCACCGAACGGAGTTATGCCAAGGCCCTGCAACTCTATCTTCAGGCAGCCCGCCAGGGCGATTCGGAAGCCCAGTACATCAGTGGCGGCATGTACTTCAAGGGCCTTGGCGCCAAAAAAGATCTGGCAATGGCTTTCAAGTTTCTCCACCAGGCGGCCATGAGCGGCAAAAGCAGTCCGGAGTCCCAACAGATCATCGGCCAGGCCTTCCTGCTCGGTTCGGGTGTGCCGAAAAACTATGAAAAAGCCGTGGAATGGTATACTCGTGCGGCGGAAAGCGGCAATAAAGAAGCCCAGAACGAGTTGGGCTTCATGTATACGGTCGGCAAGGGTGTCGAACAGGATGCGGAAAAGGGCGCCGAGTTCTTTGTCAAGGCGGCGTACAACGGACTGGCCGTTGCCCAGTATAATGTCGGGATCATGTACTACACCGGCAACGGCTTTAAGGACAGCGATCTGCAGAAATCCTATGCCTGGCTGAATCTGGCTGCAGCAAACGGCCACCGGCCGGCGCTTGCCGCCAGAACCTCCCTGGAATCCACTTTAACCGGCAAAGACTTGGCCGCCGCCCAGGCGCTTTCCGACGAACTGGCGCAGAAAATCAAACCATAAAGCCAATCTCCCGGGAGATGTTTTGCCCCGGAAAGGGTGCAGGCGAGTTTCAGGCGGGATTGAGACACATCAATCCTTCTTCCACAGTATTGAAGGTAAAAACCTTGCTCAAGTTATTCTTTATTTCCGAGCTGGCATAGACTCGCGCTCGCCCTTCGTCGGTGATGACGCCAAAGCGCTTCAGGATATCGGCGACGGATGGCTGCACGCCGCAAAGGGCCAGGAGCTGGATCTTCGGGTCCATGATTATCGAACCCAGGATGCCGATCAGGCTTGAGTTAATAATATTGAACGGAGTTAAATCGACAAAAATATAGGTGTCAAGTTTGCTGTCCTGCACCTTGTCGCTGGTGGTGAAGTCAATCAAGGCGTTCTTGATCTGTTCAAGGCCCTCCTTGACGGAATTCATTTCTCCTACCTTGATGATGCAGACTCTTCCCTCGCTTACTGATATTTGCCCCATCGATAATACCCCCGCACAAGAGTTCAGACACTCCCGAGACTCTTCTCATGAATAATAGTTTTGTTGTCTTGGAATCCTCAATGGCTTGCTGCTGCAGCACAACAGCTTCAATGAGGTTGTTCGGATCAATGGTATCATTTTCCTATCGCTATAACAAATTGACCGGAGCAGTATTTTGATTTTTTGAGGCTTAAGTGATTGGAGACGGCGGGAATAAAAGCTATTTTTTTTCGAACACAATCAGGGTCTGGTCGTCATCCGGCATTTCGGCGTCGGCGAAAATCGTGATGTCTTCAAGAATTGCCTGGCGAAATACGCGGCTGGAAGCTGAGGCCTTGGCATTTTTCAGGCAGGCAAATAACCGTTCCTTGCCATAAACCTGCTGGCGGTTGTCGATCGTCTCGGTAATGCCGTCCGTATAGACGAAGAGTTTATCATCCTTGGCAAACCGGAAGGTGGTCTCGCTGTAGTTGCAGTGACAATCGAGACCTAGAGGCATGCTGTCGTGTTCGATTTCGACGATCCCGTCTCGCGACATCAGGACCGGATAGGGTTGGCCGCCATTGCTCATGATAACTTCCTCGCCCTTGAAAATCAGCACGGAGGCCGCAACAAACCGCCCCAATGGCATGATTCCGCAGATGTCCTCGTTGAGCAGGGTCAGTATTTGCGCAGCGGAGTGAGAACTGTTCGCGAGCTGCTGCAAAAAACCTATAACCCGCATCGAGATGAGGGCAGCCGGCAAACCATGCCCGCAACTGTCGCCGATAAAGAAACCGAGCTCACCGCTCGGCCGGGGGAAGGTATAGAAAAAATCGCCGGAAATGGTCGAATAGGGACGGTTGAATATCTGCACCCCGAGGCCGGCATTCTGGCATAGGCTCTCGGTAGTCAGGAAGTCGGTCAGAAACTTCTGCTGCATCATGGCACCGGCAGCGAGATCCTCCGCCATTTTCTTTTCCAGGTAACGGTTGCGGAGGAGGGTGTTCACCCGGGCGACCATCTCCTCCTCCGAAAACGGCTTGCGGAGATAATCGTTGGCGCCGATTTCCAGGGCCTTGACTACACTTGCCGTTTCCGATTTGGCGGTGAGCATCAATACCGGAATGTGCGAGAGACTCTCGTCTTGCTTCAATCCCCGGAGCATCTCGAAACCGTCCATTTCCGGCATCATGATATCCAGCAGAATCAGATCGGGTTGCTTATCCTTCGCCTGCTGCAGTCCCTCGATACCATTTGCCGCGTAATAGAGCGGAACCCCCATATGCTCGAGATTCAAGGTACAGATATCCCGATTGATTTCATTGTCATCTACGATAAGAATGCCACTTACTTCCATCATGCCTACTCTTTGAGTAAAACTTATGGCTCGTCCCATTTTAGGTGTTTTTCCAGCACTTTTCCGGATCCCGGTTCTTTTTATCGATTATTATTCCCGATTTTTCACTTTTTGCCATGAGCGGCAGGGTGAAGTGAAAGCGAGTGGCACCATCCGCGCCGGTATCGGCCCAGATCTTGCCACGATGGTCTTCGACGATCTGCCGGCAGATGGCAAGCCCCAGACCCGTTCCGCCGGCCCCGCTTTTGGTCTTGCTGCTCTGGGCAAATTTATCGAAGATGGCGGCGAGTTCAGCCTCAGGAATCTCTATCCCGCGGTTGCTGATGGTGGTCCGCAACATTATTCGATTGGGTGACTGCATATGCTGCGTAAAGGCAACCCTTATGGTGGTGCTCGGGTCGCTGAATTTTATCCCGTTGGACAGGATATTCCGGATAACCTGACCGATCCGCCCTTGATCGAAGAAGGCGGTGGTCGTGATTTCCGGCGGTATAATGCGCATCTCCAGTCCTTTTTTTTCGGCGAGCGGGGTGAGTTCATTGATTGCCAACTTTATTTCCGTTATCAGGTCGTGATCCCGAAAGGCGTACTTCATTCTGCCGGCTTCCAGTTGGGCCAAATCGAGAAGGCTGTTGATGAGCGGGATGAGTCTCATGCCCGAGGTGGCGATCTGTTGAAAAAAGCGCAGCAGCTCGCTGCGAGTGGCGCTTTCTATCTTCTTTTCGCCATAGTTGGCGAAACTGAGTATCGCATGAAGCGGCGTTCGCAGCTCATGGGACATATTGGCCAGAAATTCACTTTTCGCATGGTTGGCTGTTTCCGCCAGTTCCTTTGCCTGTTTCAGATCTATTTCGTAGACCCGTCGTTCTGTAACATCCCGATCAATGCCGCGATAGCCGACGATTTCGCCTCGCTTGGAGTGGATGGGTTCGCCGCTTGATTCGACAATCACCTCCTGGCCGTCTTGCCGGACGTAGCTGTACTCGAGAGAGAAGCCGCTATTGGGCTTGCCGGTTTCTTCGCCTGAAGACGAATGCCGCCAGGGAAAAAAGAGCGTTCCAACTATCTGATTCGGTTCCAGCCCCAGCAGTTTTACACTTTTAGGGCTGGCATAAGTATATAGGCCTTCGTCATCGATCTGCCAGATGAAATCGCTAGTTGTTTCAGTAAGATTTCGAAATCTTGCCTCGCTCTCGCCCAAGGCTTCGAGCACGGTTTGCCGGTCCCTTATTTCCTTACGCAAGGCGACATTGGTTTCAATGAGGGAAGCGGTGGCCTCTTCCAGTTCTTCAGCCTGGGACAGGAGGATAGCCTCCATTTCCCTTTCCAGAGAGCCAAGTCTTTTGCCCATGGCATGGCACGAAGAGACATCCTGGATGGTGAGCAGCCATTGCCGTTCTGCCGAGTCCGGGTGAAAGAGCGACCCGCTGACGGTAATCGCTCTCGTTGGCGGAGTTGCGGTAAGATAGTTCCTGCTGAATCGCGTCGTGCCGGGATCGTTGAGGAGAGCGGCCAGCTCGCGGGAATGCTCCGGCAACAAAAACAGTTCAAGGATGGAAGCAAGAGGCGTTTCCATCTCTTGCGGCACAGGGTGCGCGTTATTGCTGGCAAGGTGACCTGAGGTAAAGAGCACCATCCCCCGGTGATCGACCACCACAGTCTCGACAGGAACCATTACATTTTCAAGGGAACGGGGAGGAAGTCGGTTCATTTCCGGATGCGTCGATATCGGTCATCTTGTCAGGAACTCTCGGCCGCAGGCGACTGCGATTCATGTTCATTGTCTCTTCGAACAGCCGGACAAGTCAAGGAATATTCTCTCGCAACGAAAGGTTGCGCTGCATTACCGGAAACTTTTGCTCATTGATTCTGCTCGATATTTCGAGTATTGAAACAGCTTGAATGGCACACGGCTAACCCGAACGAACTTCTCACGAAAGGAATTTCCGCTTTCCGATGTCGAATAAAACCGTCTTTCTCCTGCGCCATGGGGATACCGGCCGGCAAGGCTGCTATATCGGCTCGACCGACGTCCCGCTCAGCGCGGAGGGCAGCCTGCAGATCGGCCGGACCGCCGGCATCTTACAGCAAGAAAACATCACCCGCATTTTCTGCAGTCCGATGCTGCGATGCCGCGAGTCCTGTGAGAGGCTGGGCCTCTGCTGCCCTCGCGAGTACCACGACTCGCTCAGGGAAATCGATTTCGGCAGGTGGGAAGGAAAACGGTTCGCCGAGCTTGCAGAAAGTGATCCGCTTCAGGTGGATGCCTGGGCAAAAGATACTGAGAATTTTCGTTTTCCGGCAGGGGAGTCTGTGGCCAGCTTCCGGCAGCGGGTGGCCGCCTGCAGGGAGTTGATCCTGGCGGCGCCCGAACCACGGCTTCTTCTGGTGACCCACGGTGGAGTCATTCGCCATCTGCTCTGTCTCATGCTGGGCCTGCCCGCAGAAAAATATCTGGCATTCGATGTCCAGCCGGGCAGTTTTTGTTCGCTTCAGGTATATTCGGATGGCAGCGTACTTACCGGGTTCAATCTCAAGAGCTGAATAAGGCTGAACAAATGGCAAAGTTGATTTTGATAACCGGCGGGGCAAGAAGCGGCAAAAGCTCCTTTGCCCTTACCCTGGCCGAATCCATTTCAGCCAAAAGACTCTTTGTGGCGACCTGCCCCAATTTGGACCAGGAGATGTCGGCAAGGGTGGAGCGACACCGGGATGAGCGACGCGGCAGGGGCTGGGCGACCGTCGAACGGCCGACAGAACTCGCCGCTCTCTTTACCGATGATGTAGCCGGTTTTGCAGTGGTGTTGATCGATTGCCTCACCCTGTGGGTAAACAACCTGCTCTTTACCGCCTCCGACGGCGGCGAGAGTATCGACGATTTCCGGATTGGCGAGTTGTGCGAAGAGTGGCTGCGACAGGCGGAAAAATACGACGGTACGGTCATCTGTGTGACCAACGAGGTGGGACTCGGAATCGTGCCCGACAATCCGCTTGCCCGCCGGTACCGGGATCTTATCGGCACCTGCAATCAGATAATCGGCAGGAAGGCGGAGGAAGTGGTTCTGGTCAGCTGCGGCATTCCGCTGTATTTAAAAAGGTCTGTTGAATCAAACAACACAAGACAGGAAGAGCGATTATGAGCCTTTTGGAACGAACATTGGAAAGGATCTTCCCCCAGGACAGTACCTGCCGGGAAGCGGCAAAAAGCCGTCTGGATAATCTGGCTATCCCCCACTGGGCCTTAGGGGATTTAATGGATCTGGCCATCGACATCGCCGGGATGACCCGCACCATCCGACCCGAGATAACGAGGAAGGCCATTGTCACCATGGCTGGGGACCATGGCGTGGTGGCGGAAAATGTCAGTAAATATCCGCAGGAAGTTACCCCGCAGATGGTCTACAACTTCGTGCGCGGCGGGGCCGGGATCAACGCGCTGGCCCGCCAGGCCGGAGCCGAGATTTTTGTCGTCGACATGGGGGTTGCCGCCGATCTCCGGGAGCTCGCAGAGGCGAAAAAGATCATCAACAAAAAGGTTGGCCTCGGGACCGGTAATATCGCCGTCGGCCCGGCCATGAGCAAGGCCATGGCCAAAAAAGCGGTCGAGTCCGGTATCGAAATCGCCGATGAACTTTCCGGCCGTTTCGATCTCTTCGGTACCGGCGACATGGGCATCGGCAACACCACCCCGTCGACCGCCATTGCCGCCGTCTGCACCGGGAAGAGTGTCGAAGAGCTGACCGGCAGAGGCACAGGCCTCGACGATGCTCAGCTCGACCACAAGATCTCGGTGATCAAACGGGCACTGGAAGTCAATAAACCAAATGCCAAAGACGGCCTCGATATCCTGGCCAAAGTCGGCGGTTTCGAGATCGGCG
>Ga0154407_1135_pt2 | contig 11623 bp, 7 predicted proteins | sample RifGroB2_FD_115911 | JGI IMG/M metagenome (GOLD analysis project Ga0154407, IMG submission 115911) | Desulfobacterales bacterium GWB2_56_26
AAGGCTGCCTACAGCCGGGAGATTGCCAACAACAGCAGCCCGCTCGCTTACGATGCGGTCATGCTGCTGGCCGATGCCGTAACCCGGGCCGGAACCGCCGACCGAAAAGCCATCCGCGACGCCCTGGCGACTACCAGTAATTTTCAGGGGGCGACCGGCTCGATCACCTTTGACGAAAACGGCGATCCTTTGGATAAGGGCATTATCATCATCGAGTTCAAGGATGGGAAAAAGGTCTTTACCCGGACGATCCAACCTTAGCCGTGGGAGAAGTGCCATGTTCCGCCAGACTTCGAAACATCTTTTCCTCTTATGCAGCCTCGGCGTCCTGTTTTTTTGGGGTACGATGCCGACCTTTGCCGAACCGGTCAAGATTGGAGCAATTTTTGCCCTCACCGGCAAAGCCGTCAATTCCAACCGCGCGGCAATCCACGGCACCCGACTGGCGATTAGGGAGATCAACGAACAGGGCGGCATCCTGGGCGAGCCCGTCGAACTGCTGGTCTTCGACAACGAAAGCACCCCCATCGGCTCGCATCTGGCGGCGGAAAAGGCGGTGGGGGCTGGGGTGACAGGGATTATCGGCGCCTCCTGGAGTTCGCATTCCCTGGCTGTGGCCAAGGTCGCCGCCCAGCACCATCTGCCGATGATCTCACCGATTTCGACCATCCCGTCGCTGACCGACATCGGCAAATCGATCTTCCGGGTCTGCTATACTGACGACTTCCAGGGCAGCGCGCTGGCCAGGTTCGCCTTCACCGACCTCGCGGCCAGGCGGGCGGTGGTCTTTATCGATATCAGCAGCGATTTCAGTATGTCCATCGCCAGAATTTTCCGCCGCACCTTCGAAAGCCTGGGCGGCAAGGTCGTCAAGGAAGTGGAATACAAAACCGGCCAGGAAGACTATCGCCCGGCCATCCGGGAAGCACTCCTCCATCAGGCCGATGTCGTCTTTCTTTCCGGCTACGACGAAAGCGGCTACCTCGCAGCAGCTCTCCAGGCAGCCGGCAGTACGGCCATTCCCATCGGCAGCGACGGCTGGGATGCACCAAGTTTCTTCTCATCGGGCGGCAACCGTATCGTCCGCGGCTATTTCATCAATCATTGGCTGCCGGACGCCATCGAGCGCGGGTCGAGGGCGTTTATCGAAAAATTTCAGGGAGAAGGCGATATTCTCGCCCCCACCGCCCTGGCCTACGATGCTGTGCATATCCTTGCCGCCGCCATCGAAAAGGCGGGCACGCAGGACAAATTTAAAGTCGTCGACAGCCTGCGCAGCCTGCGAGGCTTCAAGGGCGTGACCGGCGACATCAGCTTCACCCCCCGGGGCGATGCCGCCAAGCAGGCCTGCATTGCCGAAATCCGGGCAGGGGTGCCCCATTTACTGAAATGCGTCCATCCCGACAAGCATGAGTGACAGGAGCCTACCCCGGATGAAACTCAACAGCCTGCCGATCAAACTCAATCTGGCGACCATTGTCACGGTGCTGCTCGTCGCCTCCCTCGGCATCCTTCTGCAATATCCGCTCGAACAGTCCAGGTTCAAAAGCCAGACGGCGAGGATCGAGCTGCTCCTCGACACCCTGTTCAAGCAGAAGAAAGACGATCTGGCCAATGAACTTTTCGCCGGCCAGGGGCGAGCCCTGCAAGCCTCCCTCAAGGATATGCAGGAGGCCGTCGGCGACATCACCCAGGCCTGTCTCTATCCGGCGAGCGGCGCCACGCGGTTCTGCGCCGGCCGGGAAGGCGAGCTCCCCGCCCATGCCTATGAATTGGTGCAAAACGGCGGGTACCGTTTCAGCCAGTTCGAACAGGGCGGCCGGCTGACCGGGATCTATGTCAACAATATCGAAGTGATCGGTGAAAAGCTCGGCCATGTGGTCATTTCCTACGACTTCGAAAATGTCATCGCCGAAAACAAGCGGTTTCTCGTGTTCTTCGTCCTCGCCATTTTGACGATGTCGGTTCTGATCCTCCTGCTGTTGAATATCTTCCTGTTTCGCTCGATCATCCGGCCGCTGACCGTACTCCGGGATGCCATGCACGAGGTCGAGAACGGCTCGCTCGGCACGGTGGTCGAGCTTTCGAGAAACGACGAGATCGGCGAGATGGGCAAGGCCTTCAACGACATGTCCACCAACCTCCATAAAAATCAGTCGGAACTGGAAAAGCACCGGGACAACCTGGAAGAACTGGTCCGGGAACGCACCGAGGAACTCATCCTCGCCAAGGAACAAGCCGAAAGCGCGAGCCGGGCCAAAAGCGAATTTCTCGCCAATATGAGCCATGAGATCCGGACACCGATGAACGGGGTCATCGGCAGCTCGGCTCTGCTCGCCGCAACCCCGCTCTCCGAAATCCAGCACCAATATGTGGAAATCCTGGAAAACAGCAGCCGGTCACTGCTCACGGTCATTGACGACATCCTGGATTTTTCCAAAATCGAGGCCGGCAAGCTGGTCCTCGAACAGGTGCCCTTCGACCTGCATACGGTTCTCGACGGGATCATCGACATGGTGAGCCTTAACGTCACCGCCAAAAACCTCGAACTGGTCTGCGCCGTCGACCCGGCGACCCCGACGCGACTGGTGGGCGACCCGGGGCGGTTGCGGCAGATTCTGCTCAATCTGGTCGGCAACGCCCTGAAGTTTACCGTACATGGCGAAATATCCATCGACGTCACCGGAGAAACGGAGACCGACCACGACATCCTCATCCGTTTTGCCATTCGCGACACCGGCATCGGCGTCCCTCCCGATAAGCAGGGCTTGCTCTTTAAAAGTTTCACCCAGGCCGACAGCACCACCACCAGAAAGTATGGCGGCACCGGCCTTGGCCTGGCCATCTCCAAAGCCCTGGTCGAGCTGATGGGCGGCGGAATCGGCATGGCCAGCAACGGGATGAACGGCTCCGTGTTCCGTTTTACCTCACGGTTCGAAAAACAGCTCATCGCAGCGCCAAAAACCGAACGTGCCGCCCAACTGACCGGCCGGCACGTGCTGGTGGTGGACGGCAACGACACCTGCCGAAGTAAGCTGGCGAAACAGCTGGAGTACTGGGGAGCGCGGGTAACGGAAGCGGGAAGCGGCAAGAAGGCCCTCCACCTGCTGCGCGAATACGTCAGCCAGGCGGTTCCCCTGGATGCAGCTTTTTTCGATGCCTACACCGACGGTCTGGATATCACCGAGGCGAAGTCGATGATCGATAAATTTTTCCCGTGCCTCAAAACGGTACTCATAACCCGGTCCGGAGGTCCGGAAACATACAATCTGTACAACCGTATGGGCTTTACCGCGAGACTGAAAAAACCCATCAAACATTTCGATCTGCTCGACACGCTTAACACCGTTCTCTCCGGAACGCCCGCCAGCGGTGGCCGGTCAAGCCTCCCGGCCGCGGGGGATCTCCCGGTCCTGGATAAGCAAAACGAGCTGATCCTGTTGGCCGAAGACAACAGCATCAATCAGCAGGTGGTGGCCGGGATCATGAAAAAACTCGGATACGACCGGCTCGATATCGTCGGCAACGGCGTCGAGGTCATCCGCGCCATGCAGAAGACCCGCTATCACCTGGTCCTGATGGACATTCAGATGCCGGAATTGGACGGCCTCGAAGCGACCCGGCAGATCCGTTCGGGAACCTCGGGAGTCATAAACCCGCAAACGCCCATCATCGCCCTCACGGCCCACGCCATGAAGGGAGACCGGGAACGATACCTCGCCTGCGGCATGGACGGCTATGTCACCAAACCGATCGATCCGGTTCAACTGAAGACCACTCTTCTGCATCTCCTGCCGGATCCAAACACGACGAACCCGGCGGCAAACCGGAGGGTGCCGGGCGAGACGGGCGGGGAGCGCCCCCTCATCCTGGTGGACTTCCCCGCCTTGGTCGCCCGGATGATGGGCGACACGGAGCTGGCGCAGACGATCTTTTCCTCGTTCATTGCCGACCTGCCTGCCCAGATCGAGATTCTCGACCAGGTGGTGCAGCAGGGGAATTGGCCGGCAATCCAGCGGCAGGCCCACAAGATGAAAGGCATGGCCGGCAATGTCTGTGCAGACGGTCTCTCCCGGACAATGGTCGAGATGGAGAGTGCCGCCAAGGCAGCAGATCGGGAAAAGGCCGAGGAGCTTTGCCGAACGGCAAGACGCCAGCAGGAACTGTTGAGAATTCCCGGCGAGGCGGCATGATCGGCAGACGTCTGCAGAGATTGGCACGAATTGTTTTTCGTAGGGTGCGCCATGCGCACCAAGGAACACCAGGATGGTGCGCACGGCGCACCCTACAAGAATCGACATTTGCAAGCTTACGCAAATCGGCAAGCGAAGAAAAGCCTATCCACAGCAAGGTGCACCATTCATTTTCTGCATCCCCTGCAAAGATCCCAATCACTCCATTTGCAGGTTAAGCATAGCATCTAAGCCTGTAAATATATACTCATTTCCCCCCTTCCGAGCCGGCATTTCCGCCCTGTAAAAATCTTATTGATTATCCATCGGAAAAGGTGTAATCATCGCGAAAATTTGGTCTTTGTTTTCGATGTATTTTTGAATAATCCCTCCACCCTTCTTACCAGATAGGAAATTTACAGCATGTATCCACCTCACTATGGGAAAAATCCATTATTTCCCAATAAAATGGACTTTCGAGTCGTATTGAGAAATCATGTCAGCGGCATGGGCGTCATGACCTTCAAGGCCTTTGCCAAAGGTGATCTGATTTGTGTCCTGGCCGGCGACATCATTACCGATATCCGCCAGCACAGTCTCCAGATCGAGCCCGGCGTGCATTTGTACGATATCCATTTTTCCGGGTACTTCCTCCATTCATGCGATCCGAATGTTTACCTGGACATGAAGAACCTGCGGGTGTACGCGACCAGGGATATCAACGTCAACGACTATCTGATGATGGATTACGCCCAGACCGAGGACGTTCTGTTCAAGCAGTTCCCCTGCAGTTGCGGCGCCGAAAACTGCCGTGGCTGGATCACCGGCAGAAAAGAGCTGCCCTACGCCGATGCCGTGCTGCCAAGTGGATTCCGGCTTCCGGACAATCAATTCGAAGAGTGCCAGAGCATATGACCGAGTGGTGGGAAAGGGACGACCTCCATTACCGGGATGGAGCCCTTATTTTCGCCGGCCGCAAGGTCGACGATCTTGCCCGGCAGTTCGGTACGCCGAGCTTTTTTTATAACGGCAGGCGGCTGATCGACAATGTCGAACGGCTGCATACGGCCCTCGACGGGGCCGGGCTGACCGGCCGCTATCGCATCAAATATGCCATGAAGGCCAACCGCTTCATGCCGCTTTTAACCCACTTGTGTCAAAGCGGGCTGGTGGGCATCGACGCCTGCTCGCCGGGTGAAGTCGAACATGCCATCGGCTGCGGTTTTGCAGCCGAAAATATCTCCTTTACCGCCACCAACCTGTCGAACCGCGACCTGCAACGGCTGTCGCGGATCGACGGGCTGTCGATGAACTGCGATTCCCTCTCCGCCATCCGCCGCTGGGGCGAACTGGGGCCGGGGCGCAACATCGGCATCAGGGTCAATCCGGCCATGGGCATCAGCCGGGCCCAGAACGAAAAGCTCCAGTACAGCGGGGTGAACACCACCAAGTTCGGCATCTACCGCGAGCAGTTCCGCGAAGCCCTGGCGGTGGCCCGCGACTATAACCTCACTATCACCAAGATCCATTTCCATACCGGCTGCGGCTATCTGACGCCCCAGTTGGAAATCTGGAATGCCATTGTCGACAACTGTCTGTGGTTCGTCGACCAGCTGGATACGGTTACGGTAGTCAATGTCGGCGGCGGTCTGGGGGTCCCCCATACCGCTCTGGACAACCCGCTCGATCTGAATCGCTGGGCGGCCATCCTGGCGGAACATTTCCGTCATCGGCCGCAGACCATCGAGATCGAGCCGGGCGACTACATCGCCAAAGACAGCGGCCTGTTGCTGCTGACCGTCAATACCGTCGAACAGAAGATGGAGACGATTTTCGTCGGGGTCGATGCGGGCTTCAACATTGCCCTGGAACCGGCGAACTACGGCCTGCCCTTCCATCCGGTTCCCGCCCTGCGTGAGGAGGGAGAAAGCCGGACGGTGACCATCGTCGGCAATATCAATGAAGCCCTCGACGTCTGGTACGCAGGCATCGCCATGCCCCAGCTCAAAGAAGGCCAGTGCCTGACCCTGATCAACGCCGGCGCCTATTCCTCCTCAATGGCCTCCAACCACTGCATGCGCGGGGAGTTCAAGGAGTTTCTCCTGCTGTAACGGAAAAGAGGACTGAGATTTGAGGACTGAGGACTGAGATTTTTCGCCCCTCCCCTCAGTCCTTAGTCCTTTCCCCTCAGTCCTGGTCTTCATCCAATACCTGCCGTACCCGGGTGGTCAGTTCCAGTACCGAAAACGGCTTCTGTAGAAACCTCACTCCCTCGTCGAGCACCCCGTGATGAGCGATGGCGTCGGCGGTATACCCGGATATATAGAGGCATTTCAAATCGGGCTTGACCTCCCTCAACCGTTCGACCAGATCCCGGCCATTCATTTCCGGCATGACCACATCGGTTATCAGCAGATTAATCGCGTCACCTTGTTCGGCGACGACCTGAATCGCCTGGTTCGGTGTACCCGCGGTGAGCACGGTGTACCCCTGCCGCCCGAGGATGGTCGCCCCGAGCTTGAGGATTGCCGGCTCATCCTCGACGATCAAAACCGTTTCATCTCCCCGCGGCGGCCGCAAAGACTCAATCCCCTCATCAAGCTCCACGGTCCCGCCGCTGCACTTCGGCAGATAGATCTTAAAGATCGTGCCGGACTCGGCTGCACTCTGCACTTCGACAAAACCATTGTTCTGTTTGACGATGCCGAATACCGTGGACAGCCCCAGCCCCGTGCCTTTGCCAACCTCCTTGGTGGTATAAAAAGGTTCGAAAATGTGATCGAGAGCGTCCTCGGATATGCCGGCGCCGGTATCGCTGACGGTGAGTATGACATAGTCGCCGGGGGGAATGGCCCGCCCGTCCCGGGAGGATTCTCCGGTGAGCGTGACGTTGGCGGTGGCAATGGTGACCCGGCCCACTCCGCCGATCGCGTCACGGGCGTTGACCGCCAGGTTGGCCAGCATCTGATCGATCTGCGAGGGGTCGATTTTCACCGGCCAGAGATCGTGGCCGGGCGACCAGAGCAGCTCGATATCCTCACCGATGAGGCGCCGCAGCATTTTCAGCATGCTGGCCACGGTCTCGTTGAGATCCAGGACCTTGGGACTAACCGTCTGCTTCCTGGCAAAAGCCAGAAGCTGCCGGGTGAGTCCCGCCGAGCGGTCGGCCGCCTTGAGGATCTCCTGCAGATCCTCGTAAAGTGGGTTTTCCGGACGGATCTGGTTCAGGGCTATTTCCGTGTGACCAAGAATAACGCTCAGCATATTGTTGAAATCGTGGGCAACCCCGCCGGCAAGCCGGCCCACCGCCTCCAGTTTCTGGGCCTGAACCAGCTGCTGTTCCAGTTTTTTATTCTCTTCCTCGGACTGTTTCCGCTCGGAAATGTCACGGCAGACACAAAACACCAGCTGCTGTCCGGCCCACTTGGTGGCGCTGACGCTGACTTCGACAGGAAAGGTTGCCCCGTCTTTGCGACGAAACCGGGTCTCAAAGGTCATGCCGGTCGACGACAAGTCCGCCACATCCTCCCAAACCTGTTGGTCGGCAAAAAGCTCGTCAAAATCACGGACGGAAAGACGGCTGATCTCATCGAATGAATATCCCAGCATCTCGACAAAGCGGCGATTGGCCTCGTAGACCCGGTACTCCTGGTCGATGATGACGATGCCGTCCCGGGAGTTGTCGGTCAGAACCCTGCGCCGCTCCGACTCGTCGAGCAGAGCCCGCTCGGCCCGCTTGCGCTCGCTGATATCGTCCCACACCGCGACAAACTCGCCGCGGTTCGGGGAATAGATGGCATAGGAATACCAGGCATCGAGGGCGGACAGATAATGCTCCCAGCGGGTCGGTTCGCCGGTTGCGGCCACCTGGCCGAAGACCGCCAGCGACTCCGCATTATCCCTGCAGTAATCAGGGATAATCTCGCTGACTCTTTTGCCGACCACATCGGGCAGGCCGGTACTCCTGGCGAAGGCCGGATTGACCGAGATATACTCAAAATCGACCGGCACGCCGTCCTGATAGATCATTCGGCAGTGGGCGACGGTATTGAGCATGTTCTCAAACAGCGACCGGTAGGTCTCCTCGCTTTCCCGGAGCACCGCCTCCGCCTGCCGCCGGGCGGTATCGTCGCGAATGACCAGCACTTCGCCGAGGAAGATGCCGTCTTCCCGTCTGATTCCGGCCCTCGTTTTGTTGATGGGAATCTCCCGGCCGTCGTGCGAGCGCAACATCATTAGCCGGTTTTTAACGCCTTCTCCGCCGACCAGGTCGGGCGCGACCTGTCCTTCGTCAAACATTAAGACTTCCGACAGCGGCCGCCCTAGGGCCTCCTCCCGGGCGAGGCCGATAATACGCGCCGCCTCGGAGTTGAGAAAGGTGACCCGGCTGTGAATATCGGTGGCGATCACGCCGTCGCCGATGCTTTCCAGGGTCACCCGCTGCTGCTGTTTTTCCTCCTCGCTGTGCCGACGCAGGCGGTGCAGCACATGGCTGAGGATACTGACCAGAACCCCGTTGCCGACAAAGAACAAAACCTGCAAGATATCATGGCTATGGGTAATAGATAAGCTTCTCACCGGCGGAATAGCCTGATACGTGAGGCCCAGAGCCGATACCGCGGTTGCGACCAGCCCCGGACCGAGTCCGCCGACCACGGCACTTAAAATTACCGGAAACATGAAAAGAATGAGCATCGGCCGGTCGCTCGCCGATACGGCAATCTGCGACCGAACCAGCAACATGGCAAGAGTTACCAGCACCGCAAAAACGTACATGAACCGATACAACAGGCCGTTGCCGGTAAAAGCCGAGCCGATCAGGGACGCAGGAGCCTTCCCCGGAACTTCATCCGGAACCGCCCGCATCATCAGAAACAGCATGAGGGCGGTGACCAGCACGTAGAGAAAGCCTTTGGCCGTCGACAGCCACTGGATCGACTTGACATCGATAAAAGTGGAGAGCAGCAGATCGGAGAGAAATATCCAGATCAGGGAAAAGACGGCGTAGGCCAGGACAGCCTTCACTATATATTTCTGCCGGAGAGGATTGCGTCCGCAAGGGACCCGATCGTCAGCTGAACGTCTTGTCATGCCGTGATCCTTGGTGGAAAGCAGTCATGCCAGCGGGGAGAATGAATAAGAACTTAGCATGCCTCTTTTATGATTGCAATTTATTCGGAATTGCCGCCACAAACGGTGCCCGCCATACTCCCCTCTCTGGACAGTATCGCTTCATTCGGGTATGAAGGCAGGGCACATGGCAGTTTTCGCTTGCCCGCTTTCATGATCGGCGAGACCTTTCGCAGGTACTGGCCATAACTCTTTATCAGGAAAATGATATGTCTGAATTTAAAAATGTTACAGTCACTAAAAAGGCTAACGTCTATTTTGACGGCAAGGTCACCAGTCGCACCATTCTCTTTGCCGACGGTTCGAAAAAAACCCTCGGCATCATGCAGCCCGGCGATTACTGTTTTAACACCGCGGCGGCGGAGCTCATGGAGATCATCGCCGGCAAACTGCAGGTGCAGCTTGCCGGCAGCGATGAATGGCGGGATTTTGGAGCCGGTTCGTCTTTTGCGGTCCCGGCGAATTCGAGTTTCAGCCTGAAGGTGGCGGAGCTGACCGATTATTGCTGTTCGTTCTTAAGCGAATAAGTCTGACCGTCTTTGCCGCCGTCACCGGTCAAAGTTGCGGGCGATGATACCCATGACCGAATAGACCAGCTGGGCGGCGGCAAAATCCGAGCCGTGGTCGCCTGCCCGGGGGGCCAGTTCCACCACGTCGAAACCGAGCACCCGGCGGCCAGCCACCGCCCGCTCGATAAAGGTCAGCGTCTGGTACCAGCCGGGGCCGCCGGGAACCGGGGTGCCGGTGGCGCCGATGACCGACGGATCGAGGCCGTCGACATCGAGGGTGAGATAGATGTTTTTCGGGAAAGTTGCGGGCAGGGAAAAGTTATCCAGCTTCAGGCCGTGCAGGGCCCGGCCGTCGAGGTGGGCGATCCTTTTCTCCCGGCGGTAGTCGACCTCCTCGCGGGACAGCGCCCGCACCCCGAACTGCATGAGGCTGCAACCGCACTCCTCCAGGGCCCGGCGCATGACGCAGGCATGGCTGTAAGGCGAGCCCTCAAAGCTATCCCGAAGGTCGGCATGGGCGTCGAGTTGGATAATGCCGATGGGTCCAGGCGCGGTTTTCGCCAGCACCCGGATCGGGGCAAGGCTTACGCTGTGTTCGCCGCCGAGCACCACGGGGATGGCCTTTTGCTCCACCGCCTGCCGCACCGCTGCCTCGATGCGACTGTAGATCGTCCCGATCTCCCCGCTGCAGTCGACCGCGGGGCTGGTGCCGATCCCTGCCGTGAGAGGCTCGGAGACGCCGTCCCAGCGTTCCAGCTGCTGGGAGGCGGCAATGATCGCCGCAGGACCCCGAGCGGTGCCGCCGCCGTAGGAGACGGTTTCTTCGAGAGGGACGGGGATTACCTGAAAGAGCGGGGAGTGCCCGGGCGACTCGTCCAGTTCGGACTCAAGAAAAGCTAAGTTGGTCATGGGGAGGTCTCACGACAGACGGTTTTTGAAGTCCTCGTAGCCAAAACTGCGGACACACTCATAGTGGTCCCCTTCCGGCTCATAGAGGTAGATGGACGGCAGGCCCACGCCGTTGAAGGTGTTGTTCTTGACCATGGTGTAGATGGCCATGTCGCTGAAGACCAGCCGGTCGCCGACGGCAAGGGGCCGGTCGAAGGAGTAGACGCCCGCTACGTCACCGGCCAGACAGGACAGTCCGCCAATGCGGTAATTGTGCGTTTTCTCCCCTTCTTTGCCGGAACCGATGATATGCGGCCGGTAGGGCATCTCCAGCACGTCCGGCATATGGGCCGGCACCGAGCTGTCGATGATGGCGATCTCCATGTCGGCCCGGGCAAGATCGAGGACGGAGCTGACCAGATAGCCGCAGTGGAGCGCCACCGCCTCGCCCGGTTCGAGATAGACCTGCACTCCCCATTTTTGTTTGAAATCGTTCACCACCCGGATCAGCCGTTCGAGATCATAGCCGGGGCGGGTGATATGGTGACCGCCCCCGAAGTTGACGTAATTCATCTTGGGGATAAGATCGGCGAATTTCGCCTCGACCGCCGCCACCGTCCGTTCGAGACAATCGGCATCCTGCTCGCAGAGGTTGTGCCAGTGGAGACCGGTGACGCCGTCCAGCAGTTCCGGCCGCAGTTCGCTTCGCCGTATGCCGAGCCGCGAGCCCGGCGCACAGGGGTCGTACATCTCCACCGCCCCTTCGCTATGTTCGGGATTGATGCGGATGCCGAGTTCGATCGGTTTACCGGTTCGGGCACAATATTCCTCCACCACCGGCCGGAACCTCGCCAATTGGCTCATCGAGTTGAAGAGGATATGATCGGAGGTCCGGCAGAGTTCCGCCATATCTGCTTCCGAATA
>Ga0154407_1181_pt2 | contig 11605 bp, 10 predicted proteins | sample RifGroB2_FD_115911 | JGI IMG/M metagenome (GOLD analysis project Ga0154407, IMG submission 115911) | Desulfobacterales bacterium GWB2_56_26
TTCCGGTCGGTGTCGATGGCGATGACCTCGTTGCCGTCCTCGAACAGCGCCTTGGCAGCATGAAAGCCGAATTTACCCAGGCCGATGACTGCAAATTTTTTCATTTTTTATCTCCCGTAATTATCCGATCATCATGTTTTCTTCCGAGTATTCCTTGCCGCCGGAGGCGTCCGTCCCGACGATGATATAGGAAAAGGTCAGCACCCCGATCCTGCCGATGATCATTACCAGGACAATCCAGTACTTATCCCAGGTAGTCAGAAACGAGGTGATGCCCGTGGACAGTCCCACCGTGGCGAAGGCCGAGACCGTCTCGAACAGGTACTGCAGGGTATTTATTTTCGTCTGGCCCTCTCCTGCGCTGATGTACGAGTCGCTGAGCAACAGCATGAAGAGGACCAGATTGATGATGGCCGTGGAGAGGATGACCAGCGACATGGACCGCGTTACCGTCGCCTCCGGAATGGATTTCCTGAACATGTTGACCCGCCGTTTATGCCGGATGCGGCTGATCACGAAGGAGAAGAGCAGCGCCAGCGTGGTGGTCTTGACCCCGCCGCCGCAGGATCCGGGGGAAGCACCGACAAACATCAGGGAGATCATCATGACGATCGTCACCTCCCTGAGTGCCCCGATATCGACGGTATTGAAGCCGGCGGTCCGGCAGGTGATCGATTGGAAAAGCGATACGAGGCAGCGTTCGGAGAGGGATTTGCCGGAGAATATCGGGCTGCCGCTCTCCAGCAGGCCGAAGGTCAGCGCGCCGCCGGCGATGAGCAGCACGGTCGTCAGGAGGACCGTTTTGGTCTGGACCGACAACCGCATACTTTTCTTTTTCCTGTCCAGATAACGGGATTGCAGGTCGTAGAGCACCGGAAAACCGATGCCGCCGACAATGATGAGGGAGCAGACCGTCAGATTAAGCAGCCAGCTGCCGCCGTAGCGCACCATGCTGTCGGGCAGGAGCGCGAAGCCGGCGTTGCAGAAGGCCGAAATCGAATGAAATATTCCGTAGTAGAGGGCCTGGTTCAGCGGCAGTTCGCGGCTCCAGTGCCAGGTCAGCAGGATGGCGCCGAGAGACTCGGTCGCCAGGGTGAAGAGAATGACGCTCCTCACCAACCGGTAGATATCCTGGCGCGGCGTGTGGGCAAACAGGTCCTGCATGATCAGCCGGTGGCGGATCGAAACCGAGCGCCCGATCCAGGTGAAGAGGGCGACCGAGATGGTCATCACGCCGAGGCCCCCAAGCTGGATCAGTGCCAGAATGACCCATTGGCCGAAGGTGGTGAAGAACGTCCCGGTGTCGACGACGATGAGACCGGTGACACAGACCGCCGAGGTCGCGGTGAAGAGGGCGTCGATCCAGGAAATATGGCCTTCGGTGGTCGAGATATTGAGCATGAGCAGCAGGGCGCCCGTCAGAATGAGCAAAAGAAAGCTCAACAGCACCAGAGCCGCCGGGTGCATCTTCAGCATTCGGCTTCTGTTCGGCATTTGCACGACCTCAGGAATGTGAATGATGTGTCCGGACCAGGGAGTACGGGGAAGAGTTCATGGCAGCTCAACTCTGCTCGAATAACAAACGATCAGGGTCAGGACATTCCTGGATGGGTGATTCACTTCTGTGTTGGGTACGGCGGGGAACAACCAGAGAACGGCACGATACGGAAGCGAACAGAGGCATAGCACATCTCCAGGCTAAAAGTCATGGAAAAGCCTCCAGCCGAGCGAGTGCTTTCCCTTCGATGCCTACGAGGTTAGCTGGCGGGCTCGGGCCGAAAGGTTGCCCTATGCCGGTTTCCCGGCAATACGCCCCGTCAAGATTGGGTCCCCCGTTCCTGCCCGACCGGACAGGATTCGGCAGTCTGTGGCATTTCGGCAGGCGCTCCGAAAGAGTGCGCCTGAAGGGAAATGCCGTCAGACAAATTTCGTGCATCATACAGAGTTTTTAGGAAAAAGAAAACTCTCATCGGCATGAAGTCGGCTGCTCCTGATTTCCCTCTTGCAGAAAGAGTTTAAAATATATGTAACATAGGGTATACCCCTATACTCTATATGAAACGGCTTGAGACACAAAGGGAGGTAAATCGAATGAGTCTTTGCGGAACGGATCAGGATAAGGAACGGATCGTCAAGCGATTGCGGCGGATCGAGGGCCAGGTGCGCAGCCTGTGTACCATGGTGGAAGAGGATAAGGATTGCATCGAGGTGCTGCGGCAGATCAACTCCGCGACCGGCGCCCTGCGCGGCGTCTGGACGCAGGTCATCGGCGACCACCTGCGCGGCTGCATTGCCAAATCGATGGTCGAGCATGACGAGAAATTGATCGACGAGCTGTTGGAACACCTGGAGAAGATCCGGTAGCCGTGTGCGGTATCGGTGGGCGATATTTTTTGTAGGGTGCGCCATGCGCACCAACCAAACATAATAACGGGAGCAGCTGCATATGATTGGCAGGTTTTCCAAACTCGGGGTGTACGAGGAACTGCTGCAGAGCAGGGATTTTTTGAAGGTTGGCGCAGGCGCTCTGCTGGCTCTCGTCGGATTTCTTGTGGAACAGTATGCTCCCGACCGGATCATGGTCAGCCGGACGCTCATTCTGGCCTCCGTCGCCATCAACGGCCTGCCGGTGATCGTCGGGGCGGTGAAGGGTATCCTGGAAAAGAGGGTGAATGTCGATGAGTTGCTGTCGCTGGCCATCATCGCCAGTTTACTCGCCGGCGAGTTTCTCACCGCGGCGGTGGTCAGCTCCATCATGGTGCTTGGTGCCCTCATCGAGGAAGCCACTGCCGAGTCGGCTCGCAAATCGATCCAGACCCTGATCAAGGTCTCGCCGAAAAAGGCCACTATCCTTGCGGGCGGGGAGATGAAAACGGTGCCGGTGGAAGAGGTGCGGGTGGGCGATATCCTCCTGGTCAAGCCCGGCGAGCAGGTGCCGGTGGACGGCGTGGTGACGGAAGGCTCGTCGTCGCTGGACGAATCGGCCATCACCGGCGAGGCGATGCCCCGCGAAAAGAAGGCGGGAGATGCGGTGTATGCCGGCACTCTCAATCATAATGGCCTGTTGCGTCTTCGGGCCGAGCGGATCGGGGAAAACACCACGCTTGGCCAGGTGATCCGGCTGGTTTCCGAGGCTGAGGCCCACAAGCCGAAAACCATCGCCTTGATCGACCGGTTCGCCAAATACTTCACCCCGCTGATCATGGGCTGCGCGCTCGTCGCCTGGCTGATCACCGGCGATTTCAGCCGGGCGGTGGCCGTGTTGATCGTCGGCTGCCCCTGCGCTCTGATCCTTGCGGTCCCCACCGCCACCGTGGCCGCCATCGGCCGGGCGGCGCGGGCAGGGGTCTTGGTCAAGGGCGGCCAGCATATCGAAAATGTGGCTTTGGCCGATACCATTTTCTTCGACAAGACCGGGACGCTGACCGAGGGCAATCCGCGGGTCGACGAAATCGTCCCCACGGAAGGCATTGCCGGTGACGAGCTCCTGCGCCACGCGGCAAGCGTCGAATGCAACTCGACCCATCCGCTTGCCCGGGCGGTGATCCAGGCGGCGCACTATGCCAAGATCACTATCAACGCGGCCCGCGATCTCTTCACCGAGATTGGTCTGGGGGTCCGCGGAAGCGTGGACGGCAATCTGGTCGAAGTGGGCAGCGTCTACCTCAATGGCGGCCTGGGCGGAGTGCCCGTTGCCCTGCAGGCCAGGCTGCAGGCGATCAAGGAACAGGGCGCCACACCCCTTATGGTTTATCGCGACAAACAGCCGATAGGATTTTTGAGCGTCTCCGACCGGGTGCGCAGAGGAGCCGGCAAGACCGTGGCCGAGTTGCAGAAGCTAGGTCTCACGGAAATCGGCATCCTCTCCGGCGACCATGAGAAATCGGTCGATCTGGTGGGCCGGCAGGTGGGCATCAGCCGGTTGTGGTCCGGCTTGAAACCGGACGACAAGCTGCGGGTTATCCGGGAGAAGCAGCAGGGCGGGGCGAAAATCATCTATGTCGGCGACGGCATCAACGACGCTCCGGCGCTGGCGGTGGCCGATACCGGCATCGCCATGGGGGCGAAAGGGACCGAAGTCGCGCTCGAAACCGCCGATATCGCCCTGATGGGCGACGACATCGCCAAGCTGCCGTTTCTGATCGCGCTCGGCCGCCGGATGCTGTTCATCATCAAACTCAACATCGCCTTCGGGTTGGTCTTCAACCTCGTCTCGGTGCTGGCCGGCGCCAGCGGTCTGATCACGCCGATCATGGGTGCGGTGGTCCACAATGTCGGTTCGGTGCTGGTCGTGCTCTCCTCGGCGAGTATCGGTTTTTTCAAGGACGATTCGCGGTAGTCGGCGGACTAACCCGCTGCGGATGCAATATAGGACGGTGTAGGGGCGAAAAATTTTTCGCCCCACGGTGTTTCCCGCCCCTAGAGGCTGAAGGATCTCGCCTGGGCAACATCCAGCGCCAGCTGGGTTCTTGCCTCGGCATCCTTCGGCAACCCTTTTTGCGCACACCATTCCGGGAAGGTTTGCGGATCGATGAACACCTTCATCACCTGATCGCCGGCCGCCTCGACCTCGGCTTTCTTTTCCTCGGCCCGAACCAGCCAGGCCTGGTAGGTCGGCGGCAGCAGCTCGGCGTCGTCGAAGATCGCCAGCAGCTGTTCATAGTGCTCTTCCTTATACCAGACCATGGCCTGGAGCGTCGGCTCCTGTGCCGGCTGATTGACCGGTTCTTCCTTGACCGCCTTTTTTTCCTTCAGTTTCGCCACTGTCTTGCCTGAGCCGGCGAGCGCTTTCTTCTTTACCATTATCGTATTCCGTGGGTTGAAGCTTCATCTTGAAAAACATGGGGCAGAACATAAATCATCGCCAAGGGGATGTAAAGCGGCAGAAAGAGCGTCAGGCCAGGCATCGGCTATCGGTAGTCAGCATTCAGCTGTTTCCTGCTGAAAAGCTGATAGCTGACTGCTGAAAGCAAATTTTTAGGAAAAAAGGGTGCCGATGCGAAATACTTATACCTTACTCCTTGTGGAAAAGCATATTGCCAAAATATAATACAAGTGTGATACATATCGGATATGATCCATTACCTCGTTTTTTTCCGTTCGGCGTAAGCAGACGTACCATGAAAAAGGGGCAGGATGTCAATGAAAACCAAGATAGTAGCCGGGGTCGCAGCCGGCGCCGTGGTGACCGGTGTCGCAGCTTGTGTAATCGGACTTGCAATGGTGTGGAGCATCGGCATTGCCGCCCCGGCGATCGGCGGCAAAGGCAAGGAAGTCACTGCAGCGGAGACTTCCGGACAGAAAGCCGGTGGTAAGGAGGGAACGGTTGTTGACCCGAATACCGCCGGGCAGGAGGTCAACACCTCCCAGGTGACGGAGACCACCGAGACGGCTGTCGGCAAAGGCAGCAGGGTATCAACCGGGGCGATCGTGCAGAACCGGGCGAAACTCGGCCAAAGCGGCAGGGTCGCAGGCAGCAGCACGGTCGACAATTCAACCGGCAAGGCGAGCGGCAGCGGTGTTACCGTCCATATGGGCACCATCATGATCGAAGATGTGGTCATTGACGGCAAAGTGAGCAACGATGCCAAGATCCGCAATTCCGAGAGTATCGCCGAAGGTGAAAATTCCACCGCCAACATGGGCTCGGTCAGCGTGGTCGGCAGCACCATCGGCAAGTCTGGGGTCGTCGCCAACAAGGCGGTCATCAACAGTTCCCGGAATATGGCTATGGGCAGGAACAACACAGCCAACATGGGCGCCGTGAATGTCACCGGTTCAACCGTCGAGGGCAAGGCCGAAAACAAGGCCAACGTCGACTCGACCACCAATCTCGCCAGCGGGGAGAACAACACCGGCCACGTCGGGACCACCAACCTGCACAACAGCAGGATCGGCAAGACCGGCTCCTTGCAGAATACCGCCGACACCAGAAAGACCGCCAATATCGGCATGGGCGTAGACAATAAAACCCATGCCGGGGCGGTTCAGGTTGAATAAGTCGGGCTACTTCAGGCTGAGTATTGTCGCCACGGATTCGTCGGCATTCCCCAAGCCTTACCGGATCAAGGACCTTGACTGAGGTCTAGCAGTCCTTCAGCGATGAGCGTTGGCCCTGTTATTTCACAGCGAGAGGCCTATCCCGGATTTCTCACCAGCCGCGGTGAGATCGGCTGGCCTTCGGTGAACATTGTGTATGATTTGCAAATGAAAGAATAATAAGTTTAACGTGTGGTAATATCAGCAAACTTCTGAAATCGACACAATGTTCATGAGAAATCCGGGTTATTCGGCTGTGGTGAGTGGTCTCCCCGTTCCGCCGTCCAGGGCCGCAACCCTTGCCCGCCGCACTTCTTTCGGATTGTAGGGCGGTTTCTGGAGAAGGTACATGTTGAACATCTCCTGGATGACCAGCTGCGGAGAATATGTATTGTAGGGGATTGTGACAAACCGGTAGACACTCCGGTAGGCCACGGATTTCTTGGCATGGGCACTGAAGAAACCGAAGTATTTTTCGCTGAAGGAATCGCCGACGATAAAAATGGTGTTTGCCTCGCCGCGCGGGTTTTCCAACTCGCGCAGGTTGAACTGCTGGCCTTCAATGTTGTTGGCGACCGGGTCGGGCAGGCTGTAGTCGTCGATTCCCCTGGTGCCGAAATTGGAGATTGAGGCATGGACGGAACCCGCTCGAGGCATGAACGTAAGGTAGGTATCGTTGCTGTTTTTTTGCGGATCGAGACCAAGGGCGGAGATGAATAATTCATGCGCCCAGTCATGGCGGGCCGCAATGGAGAAATCCTGCAGGGGGGTCGGCTCCATGCGGTAGGCCGGATAGCTTTTCCGTATCTCCTCGAGAATTGCCCGGTAGGCGACATAGGCGCCGTAATAGGTCCAATGGAAATCGGTTCGGTAGTAGAGCGGGGTGGCGGACAGGGTGCCGCCTGCCAGCGCCTGCTCTTTGGCCCGGCGTAGCGGCTCACTGAGATCGACGAAGGGAACGGTGGAATGCTGCTTGAGGTAGCTGCTCAACTGTTCGAAGCGGGAAGGCCGGTTGAGCGCCTGTTTCGTCTTCAGGATCCTGTCCGGGAGATTTTCCGGATAGATCATCGCCTTGGACGGCGCCAGGGCGAAGATGTAGTCGATCCCCCGCTGTTTAAGCCAGTAATAGCGCTCTTCCAGACAAATCCGCCAGGCTTCGAGTTGTTCTTCGGAGAATGGAATGAGGCCCATATAATCGGTCACCATGTCGAAATAGGCGGTTGCGTCTTCCTCCACCTTGCGCTCGCCATACCCTTCGAAATACATGCCATTTTTGCCCAGAATGACTTTTGATATCGGCGAAAAGCCCATGCCGTATATCTTTATGTTGGCATCCATCTCAAGCAGCTCATTCCGGAAGAGAAAGAAGCGATTGAATCTTTCCTCGCTTTCCTTGATGAGTACGGCTGCGGATTCGCTCAGGCCTTTCGCCATGTCGATCTTGGCAAGGCTTTCTTTGATGGAGTCAAGAAAAGGCCTATTCAGCGAGAGGGTCGACCAGAAGGGCCCGTAGATGAGCAGAAGAAAACAGGCGACCTGGATGGAAGCCAGCCATTCCTGGAAATGAGGCCGGCGCAGTTTGGCCGAGGCAAGGCCGGCGGCGGAATGCTGCATGGCGAGGACAAGCAGGGCGCAGGCCGGGATGGCGATTTCCATCGGCCAGCGGTACTCTCTGCAGGCGAGGACCAGAACGGCGGGACCGAGGAGGAAATGGAGTTTGAAACTGTTCGGCGGGTCTTTGACAAAACGCCAGCCTGCCAGGAAAAGCAGCAGGTAAAGGAGAACGAACAGGGCGATTAGCGAGGTGGGGGCAGAGGGCGCGGGCAGTGCCTTGAAATACAGTTGGGGATCGGCGCTGGTGGCGTTTATCGTGAGGCCCGCATCCGTTTTCCGCACGTCGGCATCGACAGTGTTTACCAAAAGCGCCGCCAGAGCATCCGCTTTGAGTTCGCAGACCACGCTAAATCTTTCGATGGTCAGTCCGTGCAGGGTTACGACGCCTTTTTCGGAAATCGGATCGATACGCAACATCCCGCCGACTGGCAGTGGCGGCAGGATGAGGAAAGGCTCGCTCTCGCCTTCCGCATACTCATCGGTCACGACGCGAGAGGCGCTGTACGCGCCGGAATCACTCGGCCAGTAGATGGCGAAGTTGCTCTGTGTCGGGGAATGGAGACGGGCTTTGATAGCGGGTCCGGGTGTGACGAAATGCACCAGGAGCGGCATGAGGATGAGGGTCACGAGAAAAATACTGCCTGCGATGACAGTCTGTCTTTTACGTATCATCGTCCGCTAAAACCTGAAGTAAAGAAAGGGGTTGTAGGTGCCATTGATCAATTGGGCGGAACAGTAGACGATGAGGAAGGCCATCCAGGCAGTGGGCAGCAACGTCTTGACCGAGATCAGCAGACCTTGGCTGACTCCGCGTTTTGCATCTAAAAGCCGCTGAAACAGGCCGGCAAGCGCCGGCGCAACCGGAAAGGCGAAAATAATGCCGGCGAAAAGCGCGATAAAGAATCCCATATTGAGGGCGCCAAAAAGTTGGGCGTCGAGATAGGGAGTTGCGTCAAATCGGACCAGACCCCCCAGGAATTCCAGAGCCTTGGGCAGCGATTCGGCCCGAAAGAAAACCCAGCCCACCATAATGACCATCCAGGCATAGGCATTTTGCGCGAGACGGGGCAACCGCTCGAGCAGGGCACCCAGGCCGAGCCGCTCCAGGACCAGAAACAGCCCGTGGTAGAGACCCCAGACGATAAAGGTCCAGCTGGCGCCGTGCCAGAGCCCGCAGAGGAAGAAAACCGTCAGCATGTTGAAGTATGTTCTCGCCGCACCCTTGCGGTTGCCGCCCAGCGGGATGTACAGGTAATCCCGGAACCAGGAGGAAAGGGAAATATGCCAGCGGCGCCAGAAATCCTGGATCGAGACGGCGCTGTAGGGATAATTGAAATTTTCCCGAAAACGGAAACCGAACATCCGCGCAAGCCCGATGGCCATATCCGAATACCCCGAGAAATCGTAATAGATCTGGAGGGTGTAGGTGAGCATGCCGAGCCAGAGAAGACTTGCCGGCAGGGTCTGGCTCGACAGGGAGAACACATGATCGGCAACGGCTCCCATGGCATTGGCGATCAGGATCTTCTTACCGAGGCCGATGACAAAGCGCTGAATACCGTACTGCAGGTCGAGGACGGTGACGGATCGCCGGGCCAGCTGATCGGCGACATGGCTGTAGCGGATGATCGGCCCGGCTACCAACTGCGGAAAAAAGGAAATGTAGAGACCCAGGCGATCCAGCCGGCGCTGCACCTCGGCTTTGCCACGATAGATGTCGATGAGATAGCTGATGGCATGGAAGGTGAAAAAAGATATGCCGATAGGCAGGTGGACCGGGTCAAGCTGGATGGTATCCAGCGAGAACGAGGGCAGAATCCCGTTGAGGTTCTCCACAAAAAAATTCGCGTATTTGTAAAAACCGAGCAGCACCAGGTTCAGCGTGACGCCGAAGGCAAGAACCAGCCGACCGGCTTTCGGTCGGGATTTGGTGTGATCGATCCAGAGCCCGGTCAGCCAGTTGCCGACGATGGATAGCATCATCAGTAGCACATATCCCAGCTCGCCCCAGGCGTAAAAGAACAGGCTGGCGACAAGAAGAAGGGGATTGCGCAGCCTGCGGCCCACCGAATAATACAGGATGAATACGGTCGGCAGGAAAAGATAGAGGAAGAGGATGGAGCTGAAAATCATGCAGTCACTCGGGGGTTGGGTCAGATGCCGGCTACCTGTGTTTTGTTACTTCCTACGACTTGCCGGCTTGTGGACCTTGGTTTTCTTAGGGATGGGAAGTTACGATAGCAGGGATTTTATTGCAAGGTTTGTTTGGCCTTCGGGGCCTGGTAAATTCCGGCGTGGCCGGGATTGCGGGATTTCATAACGGATTGCGGGATGCTCATGAGGGCGGCGCAGCATCAAGGATCTCCTCGATGCTTTGTCCCGCGGCCTTCTCGACCAGCGACTCCAGGGCAAGAGCATTGGCGAGGCGGCCCCGGATGGCCCGGCGCGCTTCGCTGGCCTCTGCGTAGAGTTCAAGTTTTTCCGCGAAACGCCGGTGCACCGACATGCGCAAGGTGCCTCGGACCAGCTTATCGGCGAGGCAGACTACTTCTTTTTCCGTAAGCCGTCCCGAGTCGGGCGGTGGCGCATCGCGGTGAGCGGCAACTATTTCCGCGAGTTTTTCAAGACCCAGATCTGCGAGCAGCTCAGCGCCCCGCACCTCGTGCTGCGGTCGGCCTTTGGCCACATCGTGGAGCAGGGCGGCGTTGTGCAGGAGATCCATGTCGAGGAGATAACCATGGCGATTCAGCTCCCGCCCGAGCGCGGAGGCCACCCTGGCGACGGCCACACCATGCGCCACCCCCTTCTCCGGCATGACAAGGCGAGCAAGAGCCAAAGCCTCGGCTGGCTCGCCGATCGCGAGCCGTTGCAGCCGCCGGGTGAGCACGGCAAAATCTGCAGGGGTGTCGGCATCCAGGAGAATTCCCCGGTCCCACACCGCCACGTCCCGGCTGTGCTGTTGCTGCAGGAAGGATTTGAGCCCGCCTTTGCCGTCATAGGCGAGCAGACCTGGGATGAGGTGGGCCGGGATGAGCGGGGGATGGCCACGCAGATCCCCGAAACGGGGATGGATCACTGTTTGCCCGTCAAAGGCCGCGGACAAGGCGCCGATTGTCGCCGGACGAACCAGGGGGATATCGACCGGCAGGATATAAAAGCCGTCGACCTGGGTGAGATGCGGCAAGGCGGCGCATACCGAGGAATACATGCCCAGGTCGTAATGTGGATTGTGGATTGAGGGGATGCCGAGCCGTGCCGCCTCCGCCTCAACCTCCTCGCGGCGGTGGCCGGAGACGACGTACATGTCGGCAACATGTGCCCGGCGAAAGAGCTGAGCGCAACGGGCGATAAGGCTGTGCCCGCCAGGTTCCATCAGCGGCTTAAAACCTCCGACCCGCGAGGAATAGCCTGCCGCGAGGATAATCGCCCCGAATCTCACTCGGTCCTTCCTGCCCGAACCTGAACCAGTTCGGCGACAATGCTGAGCGCGATTTCCTCCGGGGTGTCGGCCCCGATGGCAAGACCGATGGGGCAATGCACCCGGGCCAGGTCGGCCTCGGTAAAACCCTCGCGGCGCAACGAGTCGTACACCGCCGCGCGCTTTCTCCGGCTGCCGATCATGCCGATGTAGCCGGCGGAGGTTTTCAGGGCCTGGGCCAGCACTTCTCGATCATGGAGGTGGCCGCGGGTGACGATGATCACATAATCGTCTGGACCCAGCTCGCCGATGCAGTTGGTAAAGGAGTCTAATACCCGCACCTCAAGGGCTTCCGGAAAGCGGGCGGTGCTGGCAAATTCCTCACGATCGTCAATCACCGCCACCTCAAAACCGACAAAGGCCGCTATCCCGGCCACGGCTTGGGCGACATGTCCGGCCCCCGCAAGATGAATCCGCCCCGGATGCACCAGCGGTTCGACGAATACTTCCCGGCCGGCATAATCGAGAAGGAAA
>Ga0154407_1142_pt1 | contig 11583 bp, 8 predicted proteins | sample RifGroB2_FD_115911 | JGI IMG/M metagenome (GOLD analysis project Ga0154407, IMG submission 115911) | Desulfobacterales bacterium GWB2_56_26
AACAAAGGAAGGTACATCATGGCTATTCGCGAAGAAGTATACGGTTATTTCATTCCCAGCGTTACTCTGATCGGCATCGGCGCCGCCAAACAGATCCCTGCCAAAATCAAGGCCCTGGGCGGCACCAAACCGCTCATCGTCACCGATAAGGGCATTACTGGGGCCGGGATCACCAAACAGATCACCGACCTTCTCGACGAGGCGGGCATGAAGTACGTGGTCTACGACGAGACTATTCCCAACCCGACCGATACCAATGTCCATGACGGCGTGGCGGTGTACAAGAAGAATTCCTGCGACAGCCTGATCACCCTGGGCGGCGGCTCCTCCCATGACTGCGGCAAGGGCGTCGGCCTGGTCATCGCCAACGGCGGCAAGATCCACGATTACGAGGGCGTAGACAAATCCTCCAACCCGATGCCGCCTTATGTCGCGGTCAACACCACCGCCGGCACCGCCTCGGAAATGACCCGCTTCTGCATCATCACCGACACCAGCCGCAAAGTGAAAATGGCCATCGTCGACTGGCGCGTCACCCCGGGCATCGCCCTGGACGATCCGCTGCTCATGATGGGCATGCCGCCCGCCCTCACTGCCGCCACCGGTATGGACGCCCTGACCCATGCGGTTGAGGCCTATGTCTCCACCATCGCCACGCCGATGACCGATTCGGCCGCCGAAAAAGCCATCGAGCTGATCGCCACCCATCTCCGCCCGGCGGTGGCCAATGGCCAGGACATCGTCGCCCGCGAAGGTATGTGCTACGCCCAGTATCTGGCCGGTATGGCCTTCAACAACGCCAGCCTCGGCCACGTCCATGCCATGGCCCATCAGCTCGGCGGCTTCTACGATCTGCCCCACGGTGAGTGCAACGCGATTCTGCTGCCCCACGTCAGCCGATTCAACCTGATCGCCAAGATGGACCGCTTCGTCAAGATCGCCAAACTCATGGGCGAAAACGTAGAAGGCCTCTCCCCCCGCGATGCGGCGGAACTGGCGCTCACCGCCATCCAGAAACTGTCCTCCGATATCGGCATCCCCTCCGGACTCATCGAGCTCGGCATACGGTATGGCAAGAAGGTCAAGGCGGAAGATATCGACATCATGACCGGCAACGCCCAAAAGGATGCTTGCGGCTTTACCAATCCGCGCCGTCCGAAAGATAAGGATGTCATGGATATTTACCGGGCTGCCCTGTAATTCGGCATACCCGCGAGGATCGGAGCACGGCAGCAGTGCTCCGATCGTGTTTTATTTTCGATAACAGGCGAACAATTGCCAAGTGTCATGTCAAGCCTCAGCTGTTGCAAGATTGCGCCGCAATTTTGGTTTCCTGCGAGGCACGACTGAGGGCGCATAGCAGCGCTATGTAACCGAAGAAGTAACGAAGCCAGGAAGCCAAAAGGGCAAGCAAGATGCAACAGACGAGGCTTGACAGGACACCAGAAATCCCGACCCTCGCAGGAGGGTTTGACATGAATGAGGAAAAGAAAAATGGCTGATAAAATTTTTCGTGTGAATATGTCCGATCTGAGCGCGAGCGTCGAAGAGGTTCCGTCCGGATGGATGGGCCTTGGCGGCCGGGGATTGACGTCCACCGTGGTTGCCGCCGAGGTGGAACCGACCTGTCACCCGCTGGGCGCCGGCAATAAGCTGGTTATCGCTCCGGGCCTGCTCTCCGGCACCCAGGCGGCCAACTCGGGCCGTCTCTCATGCGGAGCGAAGAGCCCGCTCACCGGGACCATCAAAGAGGCCAACTCCGGCGGGACTTCCGCCCAGATGTTGGCAAAACACGGGGTCAAGGCGCTGATCATCGAAGGCCTGCCCCAGGCGGACAAATGGTACGGCCTGCAGGTCTCGGCCAAGGGGGTTACGATCCTCGAAGAGACTGAGCTGGTGGGCAAAGGCAACTATGAGGTGGTGGAAAAGCTGAACGGGCGTCTCGGCGAAAAATGCGCGGTGATCACCATCGGCCCGGCGGGCGAGATGAAGCTGACCGCCGCCAACATCTCGGTGAAGGATCCGGGATCGCGGCTCCGGTCCTGCGGCCGCGGCGGACTCGGCGCGGTGCTCGGCGCAAAACGGATCAAGTTTATCGCCATCGAGGCGACCGACGCCAAGGTCGATATCGCGAAGCCCGAGGCATTCCAGCAAGCCGGCCGAGCCTTCGCCAAAGCCCTCGTCGACAACCCGATCAGCCAGGCCCTCGGCCAGTACGGCACCAATGTCCTCGTCAACATCATCAATGAAGCCGGCGGCCTGCCGACCCGTAACTTCACCTCCGGTCAATTCGCCGGCCACGAGTCCATTTCCGGCGAGACCATGCACGACCTCATCGTCGAGCGGGGCGGCCGGCCCAAGCACAACTGCCATCCGGGCTGCGTGATCAACTGCTCCCAGATTTATCCCGGGAAAGATAAGAAGTATTTAACCTCCGGCTTCGAATACGAGTCGATCTGGGCCATGGGGGCCGACTGCTGTGTCGACAACCTCGACCATATCGCCGAAGCCGACCATCTCATGGATGACCTGGGACTCGACACCATCGAGACCTCGGTGGCCTTCGGCGTGGCCATGGAGGCGGGAGTCCTCTCCTTCGGCGACGGCGCCGGGGTCTGCCGGATGCTCCGCGAGGAGATCGGCCGCGGCACCGCTATCGGCCGGATCATCGGCTGCGGCGCGGGAAGCGTCGGCAGGGCCTTCGGCGTGACGAGGGTGCCGGTGGTCAAGAATCAGGCCATCCCGGCCTACGACCCGCGGGCGATCAAGGGCATCGGCATCACCTACGCCACCTCGACGCAAGGGGCCGACCATACCATGGGCTATACCATCGCCACCAATATTCTCGGGGTGGGCGGCAAGCTCGATCCGCTCAGCAAGGAAGGCCAGGTGGAACTGTCCCGCAACCTGCAGATCGCCACCGCCGCCATCGATTCCACCGGCATGTGCCTGTTCATCGCCTTCGCCGCCCTGGACGATCCCAACTGCCTGCCGGCCCTGATCGACATGATCAACGCCCGCTTCGGCATCGCGCTCACCGCGGACGATGTGACGAATCTCGGCAAGACCATTCTCAAGACCGAACGGGGTTTCAACCTGGCGGCGGGCTTTACCAGCCATGACGACCGGCTGCCTGAATTCTTCCGGCACGAGCCGATCGCTCCCCACAACGTGGTCTGGGATATTCCGGACGCTGCGATCGATTCGTTCTGGAATTTCTGATTGGAACCGAAATCCGTTTAATCGCTGTTCTGGCCTACCGTAAGGGGCGAATCTTGTATTCGCCCTGATCTTCAGCCCAGGGCGATCACAAGGATCGCCCCTTACGGTTTTCCCGGATAGGGGAAGGTTGTGGGGAGAGAAATAATTCTTTCAACAGGTCAGGATTTTCCGATATGATGAAGGAGGATATTCTGCCTCGTCGGTAACCCGACTGAAGACAGCCTCTGCCGGGCCGCAACGGCTCGTTGGCGAATGGCTGTCGCAACGACCGGGATAATATGAATAACACGAACGGTTCGTCCATGAGGATGCTCGTCGACTCCTCGTTCCTGCTCGTCATTTTTGTCGGCCTCTATTTCACTTCGTGGATCAGCTACCTCCTGTTTCATACCCTGGCCGAAGGCTTCAGCATCATCGTCGCTTCTTCGATGTTTGTGATTGCCTGGAATTCGAGAAAGTATATCCGTAATCCGTATCTCCTGTTCATCGGCATCGCCTATCTTTTCATCGCCATTCTCGACCTCCTGCATACCCTGGCCTACAAGGGAATGCCGATTTTCACCGACTACGATTATTACGCCAATCAGCTGTGGATCGGCGCCCGGTACCTGGAGAGTGCCACGCTGATCCTCGCCTTTGTCATCCTGCGGCAGGCAAAACCGTTCAATGTTTATCTGATCTTTGGTGGGTATCTGATCGTCACCTGCCTCCTGGTCGCGACTGTGTTCTACTGGAAGGTCTTTCCGGTGTGCTTTATCGAAGGCAGCGGTCTTACGCCTTTCAAAATCGTCAGCGAGTATGTGATCTGTGGAATGCTTTCGCTGGCGATGTACATTTTGCGGAGAAACAAGGACCGAGTCGGACCGGCCATTTACCGCTTTATCTGGTGGTCGATCGTCTGCACCATTATCTCCGAGCTGGCTTTTACTTTTTATGTCAGCAATTACGGTTTATCCAATATGGTCGGTCATTATTTCAAAATATTGTCCTATTTCCTGATCTACCTGGCGATCATCAAGACCGGCATAGAAAAGCCTTTCCAGCTGATTTTTCGCGATATGAACCTGCTCAATATGGAACTGAACCTGGAGGTGGAGGCTCGAACCAGAACCGAGAGGGAAAAGGAAGAGTTGATCGAAAAACTGCAGCATGCCCTGGAAGAAATAAAAACCCTGAAAGGCATCCTGCCCATCTGCATGCACTGCAGTAAAATCCGCGATGATCAAGGCGGCTGGAACCGGCTGGAGCAGTTTATCGAAGAGCATTCCGAAGCCGAATTCAGCCATGGGGTGTGCCCCGAATGCTTGGTCAAATTCTATCCGGATTACCTCAGGGAAAAGCCAGGGTCCTGAAAAATTCAAATCCCTCTTTCAATAGCGTCAGCCAACCTGTATATCGGTGGCTGTGATCGCTCATGTGCAAAATCCGGGACCGTAAGGGGCGAATCTTGATTCGCCCGCGGCAATGTATTCGCCCTTTACACCGGGATCAAAGAGATCGGAGAAAATGATTAGCCACGGAGGAAACTTGCTGTTGCCGAACCTGCCCATTCATCAGGTCCTGCCCGAGTTGAAGAAGGCCCTCGCCGCCGGTTCCTCGGTCCTCGCAGCACCCCCGGGCTCGGGCAAGACCACCGTGGTGCCCTTGGCATTGCTCGGCGAACCGTGGCTGGCCGGCAAGAAGATCCTGATGCTCGAACCGAGGCGCCTGGCGGCGCGCGCGGCTGCGGGACGGATGGCAAGTATTCTGGGCGAACGGATCGGCGAGACGGTCGGTTACCAGATCCGTTTCGACCGGCAGATCTCGGCGACAACAAGGATCGAGGTGCTCACCGAAGGCATCCTCACCCGGCGGCTGCAGAGTGATCCTGATCTGCCGGGGGTGGGTTTGATCATTTTCGACGAGTTTCACGAACGTTCGATTCACGCCGATTTGGCCCTCGCCTTCTGCCTTGACCTCTGCCAACTGCGCGAGGACCTGCGTCTGCTCGTCATGTCGGCGACGCTCGATACTGCGGCCGTGGCGGGTCTCTTGGGTGGAGTGCCGGTGATAACCGGCGAGGGGCAAAGCTATCCGGTGCAGGTCGATTATCTGCAGAGAGCCGCAACCGCCGGTTCGATAGCCGAGGCGATTGCCGCAGGCGTGCGTCGGGTGGTGGTGGAGCGGCAGGGCGATGTGCTGGTTTTTTTGCCCGGGGCCGGTGAAATCCGGGAGGTGCAGCGGCTGCTGGCGGGTGATCCGGTCTGCAGCGATATCGTCCTCGCCCCGCTCTTTGGCGATCTGGCACAGGGCGAGCAGGACCGGGCGATTCTGCCCGACCCTCACGGCCGGCGACGGGTGATCCTTGCCACCTCGATTGCCGAGACCAGCCTCACCATCGAAGGAATCGGCTGCGTGGTCGACGGCGGCTGGTCGAGAAGACCCAGTTTCGATCCGGGCAACGGTCTCAGCCGCCTCACCACCGTGCGGGTCTCGAAAGCCTCGGCCGACCAGCGGGCCGGCCGGGCCGGGCGTCTCGGGCCTGGCTATTGCCTGCGATTGTGGACGAAAGAGGTGCATCATAGCCTGGTGCCCTTTCATCCGCCGGAGATTGTCGCCGCCGATCTGGCGGAAATCGCCCTGGAACTGGCCCAGTGGGGAGTAAGCGACCCCGGCGAACTGCGGTGGCTGAATCCGCCCCGCTTGGGCGCTTATCAACAGGCCCGTGAACTGCTGCAGTCTCTTGGAGCACTGACCGATGCAGGCCGGCTCACTGGGACCGGTCGGAAGCTCTCCGGCCTGCCGGTCCATCCCCGGCTCGGCCATATGCTGCTCATGGCGAAGGAGGAGGGACATGGGCCGCTGGCCTGCGATCTCGCGGCCATTCTGGCGGAGCGGGATCTCTTGCGAAGAAATGATTCTTTTGTATCCGCCGAACTGCGGCTGCGGCATGGCTTGCTCGAACTGTGGCGAAAAAAAGGTGATGAAGCCCTTCGCCGGGAAGGCGGCGATCCGGGAATCTGCCGTCGCATCGACCGGGAGGCCCGTCGCTGGCAAACCCTGATTGGGGTAAGCAACGGCCCGCGCGGACCGGAGGCCATCGGCGATCTGCTGGTCTATGCCTATCCCGACCGGATCGCAAAACGACGGGCCGAGGCTCGGGATCGTTATGTACTCGCGAACGGCCGCGGCGTTGTTCTGCCCTCGGCCGATCCGCTGGCCGCCGCCGAATACCTGGTGGTGGCCGCGCTCGATGCCGGCCGCACCGAAGGGCGGATCTTTCTGGCCGAGCCTCTCATTCTTGAAGACCTCAAGGCGCACCATCGGGACTTGTTCCGCGTAACCGACCAGGTGTCATGGGATGACGATGGTGCCAGGGTGACGGCGGTGCGCAGGCTTTACTTAGGGAAAATTGTCGTCGAAGATAAATCGCTCGCCGACGCGGCTCCCGAAGCGATTGCCGAAGCCATGCTGACCGGCATCCGCCGCATGGGTCTCGGCTCTCTGCCCTGGGAGAGAGAAACCCGCCAGCTTCAGGCCCGGATCGACTGCCTGCGCCGCCACCAGCCGGAGATCGACTGGCCGGATTTTTCAGATGAGCGGCTGCTGGCCAATCTCGATTGGCTCGCTCCGTATCTTTCCGGCATCACCCGCGCCGACCAGCTGAAGCAGCTCGATCTCGCGCGGATTCTCATGGCCCGGTTTTCCTGGGAACACCAGCAGCGGCTGGAGCGGGACGCCCCGGCAGTCATCACCGTCGCCAGCGGCTCAAAGATCCGCATCGACTACCGCCCCGGCGAACCGCCGATCCTGGCCGTCCGGCTCCAGGAGATGTTCGGTGAGACCGTCACCCCTACCGTCTGCGGCGGCCGGGTGCCGCTGCTCCTCCACCTCCTTTCCCCCGCCCGGCGGCCCATCCAGGTCACTTCCGATCTGGCCTCCTTCTGGCAGCGCAGCTATCCGGAGGTGAAGAAGGAATTGAAAGGCCGCTATCCGAAGCACTACTGGCCGGACGACCCCTTCACCGCAGAGGCGACACGCGGGGTTAAAAAGCGTTAATCACAAATAGCGGCGTTTTGTAATTGAAATTCATGGACAATACACGTTTTTCATGACAGTATGACCTGATGCAGAATTTCAACGGAATTCATAAAAATGCCGCAAAATAAGCCAAATTCACGAGACATAACTGTTTTTCACGTTTTCCCGGTCCTTGAACAGGGAGCAACCCTTGCCGGGTACGCGGCTCTGATCGCCGATCATAACCTTCCGGTCGCTGCCCCCGATTACCTCTGTGCTATCGGTATCAAGCACAAGAAATATGTGCAGGGGCGATGGCGCATGTTTACGCCACGGCACAAGCCTGACGACAGCCTGCTCGGCCACCTGACATTTGCGCTGAAACATGAAGGAATAGATCTGGGCGTGCTGAAATGTCTCTTTAATGGGACAGAGCCGCAAACCATTGCAGAAATTGTTCGCCGTGAGCCGACGGGGGCGTATAGCCGCAGAATTTGGTTTTTGTATGAATGGTTGTGCGATAGGAAACTCGATATCGAGGACGCCACGCAGGGCAACTTTGTCGAACTCCTCAACAGCGCACTTCAGTTCCCGGGACCTTCCCGTAATAGCCGCCGCCACCGGGTCCGCAACAACCTACCGGGCACACGAAACTTTTGCCCCCTGATCAGAAGAACGGAAAAGCTCGATCGTTTCATTGCGCTCAATTTGTCACAGGTGGCTCTCGACCATATCGGCAAGACCCACGCCGACCTGTTGAGCCGGGCGGCAGCCTTCCTTTGGCTGAAGGACTCAAAAGCATCCTACACCATAGAAGGGGAGGTTCCCCCGCACAACCGCATTGAGCGGTGGGGCAGGATGATCGGCGAAGCGGGACAGCGAAAACTCGGTATCGACGAGTTGGAATACCTGCAACGCATTGTTATCGCTGACAAGCGGTTTGTCACGCCCGGTTGCCGTGTCGAGGAGGGTTTTGTCGGTGATCACGATCGCGCAAGCGGCATGCCGCTACCCGTGCACATTTCGGCGCGGGCCAAAGATGTGAGAAACCTCTTGGCCAGCCTCCTTGAAACCTATGAGCTGCTTGGCGAAAGCGACTATGATCCGGTGCTTGCGGCCGCGCTCATAGCCTTCGGCTTCGTCTTTATCCATCCGTTTGCGGATGGCAATGGCCGCATTCATCGCTACCTGCTGCATCATATTCTGGCAGAAAAAGGCTTTGTGCCCAAAGGGCTGGTTTTTCCGGTGTCCGCCGTCATTCTGGCTCGCCTCGATGAGTACCGGCGAACACTGGAACACTATTCAAAACCCCGGCTGGATCTGATCGAGTGGCGTCCTGCAGACCGGGGCAACGTGGAAATATTGAACGAGACCGTCGATTTGTATCGTTTTTTCGATGCTACCGCGCAGGCCGAATTCCTTTTCGAATGCGTCGCCGAAACCGTCGACGAAACCCTGCCCGAAGAGGTTAACTACCTGAAAAAATACGACCTTCTGGGCGAGTTCATCAAAAACTCCATCGATATGCCGGACAGGACAGTCGACCTGCTCATTCGCTTTCTCGATCAGAATAACGGCAGGTTGTTAAAACGCGCCCGCGACAAGGAGTTCAACCGGCTCACCGAGGTAGAAGTGAAGACAATCGAGCGTAAGTATGCCGACATTTTTCACGGTGTGTGACATGATCCTGAATGCTGGTTGCATCCACAACCTTCCACTAATACCACTCCTCAGTGGCGGCACGCTGGTTCTTGGGGCGCTGGTAGCCAATGAACTTGCCCGGATGTACCGCGAAAGGATGATAAAGAAATAAGGAGATAACGATATGCTGACAGAACGGGTTCGATTTAAACCGTTGCAAGATAAGATTACCGACCCGGCCACGGCCGCCAGGCACATTCAAGATGGCACAAACCTGTTTATTTCCGGTTTTACCGCCGGATATCCGAAATTGATTCCCCAGGAACTGGTAAATCGGTCGGAAAATGGCGAGCAATTTAAAATCAACCTGTTTGCCGGAGCATCCACCGGCGAAATGGTCGATGGCATCTTGGCCAAGGCCGACCTCGTGGCCTGGCGACGGCCCTATATGAGCGACAAGTTCATGCGGAACAAAATCAACCAAGGGGAAATTGCCTTCAAGGACGATCATCTTTCCCAATTGTCGGCTAATGTGCGGGCTGGGGAATGGGGGCGCTGTGATGTCGCGGTAGTGGAGGCGGCGGCGATTACTGAAAAAGGCCACCTGATTCCCACCATGTCAGTTGGCAATACTCCCACTTACGTACGCGAAGCACAGAAGATTATTGTCGAAATCTCCGCAATTTCACCGCTCCTCGAAGGGATTCACGACATCTTTATCCCGGAAGACCCACCATACCGCATGCCCATCCCTCTCTATCGCACCGCCGACCGGATTGGCAAACCTTTTATCGAAATGGACCCCGATCGCGTGGTGGCCATTCTGTTCAGCACCGAAAAGGATTGCTGCCCGATCTTTATGCCACCTAATTCTACCTCCAGCCGGATCGCCGAGCATATCCTCGACTTTGTCCGGCATGAGATCAAAAGAGATCGTCTCCCGCCCAACCTGCCCTGGCAGGCTGGGGTCGGCGATGTAGCTAATGCCGTTTTATCTGGATTCCTCGAAGATACAAACTTCCACTCCATTGATATCTATTCGGAGGTCCTCCAGGATAGCGTTTTAGATCTCATCGATCTCGGCAAGGTTCGGGCAGCCTCCGGTTCGGCCATGACCTTGTCGGAGAAGGCACGCGAACGATTCTTCAATGAGATTTATCGCTATCGGGATAAAATTGTTCTTCGACCGGTGGAAATTTCCAATTCACCGGAAGTCATCCGGCGTCTGGGGGTGATCGCCATCAACACCGCCATCGAAATCGACATTTACGGCCAGGTGAACTCCACCCATGTCATGGGTACGCAGCTGATGAACGGTATCGGCGGCTCGGGGGATTTTATACGCAACGGTGCCTTGAGCATGATGGTGACGCCCTCAACCGCCAAAGGTGGAATGATTTCGGCTATCGTTCCCATGGTCTCGCATGTCGATCATTCAGAACACTCGGTCGATGTGGTGGTAACCGAATACGGCCTGGTCGACGCCCGCCCCCTTACCCCGCGCCAGGTTGCCGAACAGGTGATAAAGAAATGTGTACATCCTGATTATCGCGATCAGTTGTGGGACTATTTCCAGCGTGCCGTCAGGGAGCGTGGCGGGCACGAACCGCATATCCTCGAAAAGGCCTTTTTCATGCATCAACTCTTTATGGAAAAGGGTGATATGCGGGTTAGGTAGCAAAAGAAAGTCTGGTTGCAGATCATCTCGTCAAACGGCAAGAATTTCAACTTCATGACCGGTCCGGCATCGGCGTATTGGCAAAGATACCTCCGGAGACCGATGACGGTCAGGTTATGCGAGAGGAGTATCTTGGGTTTTTAAATTAGCCAACCTGGAGGAAAATAATGAAGCTCATGCAAATATCTACATTTTTATATCATCTCGCTATCGCTTGCTGGATTGGCGGAGCATCTTTCTTTACTTTTGTCCTTACCCCCACCATTTTCAAATCATACGACCGGGATATGGCTGGAGGAATTGTTGGAACTCTCTTTCCAGGATATTTCCAATGGGGGTTGTTCTGCGGAGTGATTGCTCTTGCCACCATTTTCATGTCATCAACTATCAAGCACAAGACCATTGCTGCATGCATCATCGCAGTTATGCTTGTCATCTCATCGATCCAGGCATTTGTGATTGAACCCAAGGCAACCGCGCTAAAAGAGCAAATACCGTCCTTTGAAACTACTTCAAAAGACGACCCGCTTCGTGTCCAGTTCAGAAAATGGCATGGAATATCAGCTGGCTTTAATCTTGCGGTTATCGGTGGCGGTATCGCTTTGATTGTCCTTCTGTAGGGGTTGTTAGCGAAAATGCTTCAAGTATAATCCCTGTGCAGTTTCAGTAGCAGGAGTAGCTAACGAGCTCAGGAAGAAGCTTAACATATTCTGTTTTTCCTCAGAACAAGGTTGCCGGTACAAATCTTGTCATCAGAACTAAGTTTTCTTTTTCGAGGCTGAAACCTTTCTACTATCTGAAAGCACACCTGTCCTTCTGGGCTATCTCATATCCTATCGGCGTTCTTCGGCGTTAGCCCCCAAGTGGCTGACCGATGGTATGTGGATTGCAACCGCATAAGTGCCCATCTCGATTGCCGTGCCTCACCAAATACAGCATCTTTCCGGAGAAGCCACTCTAGAGACACCCCTGGTTATCTCTATAACCTCATGCCCGGTTCGCATGTGGCTGGGTAAGGCTGCTTGGTTGGCTTTACCGTCAGC
>Ga0154407_1167_pt1 | contig 11480 bp, 3 predicted proteins | sample RifGroB2_FD_115911 | JGI IMG/M metagenome (GOLD analysis project Ga0154407, IMG submission 115911) | Desulfobacterales bacterium GWB2_56_26
AAGAGCATCATCGCGGAATTCCCCGCAATTGAAAAAATACTCGAGGAGTACGGCATCGGCTGCGGCCCCTGCACCGTAGGCATCTGTCAGCTTAAGGATATTCTCGAGATCCACAAATTACCCAAGGATGCGGAAGAGGAACTGATGCGCCGCATCGAAGCCGAGATATATCCCGAACGAAATATCGCCGTCCCGGTCGACACCACCCGTCACCGGGCACATTCGGAAGAAACAGGCTATTCCAGACCGATGCAGGTGCTTGTCGATGAGCACAAACTGATCAAGCGCTGGCTGGCGCTGATCCCCGGCCTCGTGAAAAACCTCGACCTCGCTTCGCAGGAAGAGTGCCGGGTGGTCGAAGATGGTATCGACCTCATTCGCTCCTACGCCGATCGGCTGCATCATGGGAAAGAAGAAGACATCCTCTTTGGCTATTTCGACAACACTGCGGATATCTTTCAGGTCATCTATGAAGATCACCGGAGGGCACGAGCCCTTGTTCAGGAAATGCTCCGCGCCCTTGCGGCGAAAAACAGCGAGGTGGTTGCCGCAAGCCTCCTGGAATATGCGACTCTCCTGAAAGAACATATCAAGAAGGAAGATGAAGTGCTCTTCCCCTGGCTGGACAGCTTGCTGACAGAGGAAGAACTAGCGGAACTCGCGGCCCGGTTCGACCAGTCAGACAGAAATCTCGCCCTGGACGAAGGGAAATATCACAGCTTTATTGAAAGACTGGAATGAGCCGGAATAGCGCTCTATTTCTGCAAAATACTGTTAACGTCATTTTCATTATTTTTTAGAATAATTTTTTGACCTTCAGTTTCTGCATCCATCGAATTCTTAGCCATAAATGTATGAGAAATCGATGTATTGTCTTTTCGGGTCAATTCGTACTTGTCGTCACCAATAAATTCCAGGAGCCAATCTCTCCATTGATGAACAATTCTTCTCATAATATCCTCCATTTAAAATAAGCACTCAAGCTACCACCCGAATCAAACTGACGACGAGTTTCGTTGTGGTATTGCCTTAATCAACCTTTCACAGATCTCCTCGCGATCTTTCGTAATGGCTACCATAATCATGTAAGCGAGGAAAAACTTATGCCCCCTCCTGATTTGCCTGTCGCCGATATTTTTATCTCTACCCAGTGTTCTTTATGGTCGTCCACTAAGGGGATGGCCGTATCAGGTAACTCCTTGCCATCGACCTTGACCTGTATCGCCCTGCTGCCGGAGACCTCTTGCCGGACGGCGATATGATAGACAGTTTCCCGGTAGCGATAGTGCATGGTAAAGCCCGGCCAGTCGGCTGGCAGGCACGGGCTGAAATGCAGCTTATCGACCTCGAGCCGCAAGCCCAGCAGTGATTCGACGATCAGCCGATACATCCAGGCCGCCGAGCCGGTGTACCAGGTCCAGCCGCCGCGGCCGGTATGCGGCGCCACGGCATAGACATCGGCGGCAACGACGTAGGGTTCCACTTTGTAGACGGCTGTCTCGGCTGGCGTTCGGCCATGATTGACCGGATTGATCATGGAGAAGAGTTCCCAGGCGCGGTGGTTGTCGCCCTGGCTGGCAAAGGCCATGGCCGTCCAGATCGCCGCGTGGGTGTATTGCCCGCCGTTTTCCCGCACGCCGGGAACGTAGCCTTTGATGTAGCCGGGATTCAAGGCCGACTTGTCAAACGGCGGATCGAGAAGCTGGATCAGGCCGTGCTCGCGGCGGACCAGGTGCGTATCGACCGCTTCCATCGCCTGGCGCGAACGTTCCGGGTCGCCTGCCCCGGACAGCACGGACCAGCTCTGGGCAATGGAATCGATGCGGCATTCGGAGTTCTCCATCGAGCCAAGCGGGGTGCCGTCGTCGAAATACGCCCGGCGATACCACTCGCCGTCCCAGCCATGCTCCTCGATATTGCGACGTAGTTCTTCCGCCTCGTTATGACAGCGTTCGACCATGGCTATGTCATCCCGCAGGTCCGCAACTTCGGCAAAGCGCATCAGTACTTCGTAGAGGAAAAATCCCAGCCACACGCTTTCGCCTCTGCCGTGTTCGCCGACCAGATTCATCCCGTCATTCCAGTCGCAGGAGCCGATCAGCGGCAGGCCATGCTCGCCGAAGCGGAGGCTATGGAGAATGGCCCGGACACAGTGGTCATAGAGACCCGCCTTTGCATCGGTGCGGACCGGCAGATCGTAGTACGAGTCTTCATCGGCATTTACCGGGCGGCCCTGGAGGAAGTGAACCTGCTCATCCAGCACGCCCCTGTCGCCGGTGGTGAGCACATAGCGGCAGACGGCCAGCGGCAGCCAGAGATAATCGTCGGAGCAGTGGGTGCGTACCCCGCGGCCGATCGGCGGATGCCACCAGTGCTGCACATCTCCTTCCTCGAACTGGCGGGACGCCGCGAGCAGCAGATGCTCGCGCACCAGATGCGGCCTGGCGTAGAGCAGAGCCATCACGTCCTGCAACTGATCGCGAAAGCCGAAGGCCCCGCCCGACTGGTAGGTGGCGCAGCGCGCCCAAAGCCTGCAGGCAAGAGTCTGGTAGAGAAGCCAGCCGTTGGCCAGGATGTTCAGGGATTGATCGGGGGTTTCGACATGGACCGCTCCAAGCGTATGGGACCAGTGCTGCCAGACCGTGTCGAGAGCGGCGCGGGCGGCAGCCCCGCCGCGGAAGCGATTGACCAGCCTTTCGGCATCCTCCCTGTCGCGTCCCACACCAAGCCTGAAAATGATCTCCCGCTCCTGCCCCGGAGCCAGCTCAAAACTCACCTGAATGGCGGCGCACGGATCAAAAGCGGCTCCCACCCTGCCGGACAGGCGGATCCGGCTCATGGCGGCGGGCGCCGCGAGCGTCCCGTTACGGCCTAAAAATTCAGTTCGATCGCCGGTTACGCTGCGATTCCGGTCATCCACGTCAAAGAACGCGGTCCGGTCAAGGAACTCGGTATTATAGGGATTGCGGGCGAGGAGCGCGCCGTTTTTCGGATCAATGGCGGTTACGACATGCATGGCCGATTTCGGCCGCAGGTCGCCCAGCACCCATTCCACATAGCCGGTGGCCGAGAGTTTGCGCGGCCGTTCCGAGACGTTCCGCACCTTCAGTACCGCAAATTTGATAGCCGCATCGAGAGCCACGTACAGCCACAGCTCGGAGCGGATGCCGCGTTCCGTACACTCGAAGACGGTGTAGCCGAAGCCATGGCGGGTGACGTAAGATGAAGCCCCACCGCAGGGCGAAGGCGTGGGCGACCAGAAGTGGCCGCGCTCTTCATCGCGGAGATAAAAGGCCTCGCCGCTCGCATCGCTCACCGGATCGTTGGACCAGGGCGTGAGCCGGAACTCATGGGCGTTCTCGCTCCAGGTAGTGACCGGACCACTCTCGCCGACAACCGTGCCAAAAACCGGATTGGCCAGCACGTTCACCCAGGGCGCCGGGGTCTGACCGTCCGCTGTGCCTGGTGTGGTGGTAACGATATATTCGCGGCCATCCGGGGTAAAACCGCCGAGGCCATTGAAAAACAGCAAATCGTGGCGCGGCAGAGGTGCCACCGCCGGGAGTTCGGGGCGGAGGGTCCGGGTGAGGGTGAGTTGGGGGACACTCAGCCCCAGCAGACTGCGCCCGCCGATCTGCTCGGCCAGCGTCCCACGGCTGTCGGTAAGGATGGCCCGGGCCACCGCCTGGAACAGGATGCGGTCTTCCTCGGCGATCTGATCGGCGGGACGCACGAAGATGCCGCCAGGCCGTTCGGTGACATTGGCCTCGATGCCGGCGATAAGGTCGACGATCTGGTCGTGGAGGAGCTGCCGGTAACCGGCATGATCCTCGTTCCAGATCACCAGGTCCACCGCTAGTCCTTTCAATCGCCAGTAGGCGTGGGCCTGCACTAGTTGCCGGACCAGGTCGATATTGGCCGGATCTTCGATCTGCAGCAGGACAATGGGTAAATCGCCGGAAATGGCATAGCCCCACAAACCGGATTGGCCGCGGCTGTTCTTTTTAAGAATGTTCGAATCGGCGCGCAGCGAACCGTTGGCATAGAGCACAGCGCCGGCCAGGCGGCCATAGAGATGGGCGTCGGCCTCGGTGGCGTTGATCTGGCGCAGCAGCACCTGCCCGTGGGTCCAGGCCAGATCGAACGCGCGGTCGGCGAGATAGCGATCCTGATATTTTTCCACGAGACTCATTGCCGCCTCACGGCTGGCACCGATTCCGGTAACCATTTTTATCGTCACCGAGTCCCCAGGCTCAAGCACTAACCGGGAGCGGATGGCCACAATCGGATCGAGCACCGAACCCTGGTTGCCGGAAAGGGCTTTGGCGCTGCCGGGACCACCACCCATGGCCTGCGGGTTGGCGACACTGTTGCCGCGGCCGATGAACTGGAGCCGGTCGGTTTCGTAGGAAATCTCTCCGACCCGGCTGCCATGAATGGCCATCAGATGCAGCATCCAGGGCGCCTGGTCATTCTCAGAGCGAGGCCGGCGGGTGCAGAGAATGGCTCGCTGTTCCGGGAGTATCTCGGTCTGGACGAAGAGGTTGCTGAAGGCCGGATGCAGGGCGTCGGCGATGGACGTTGCCAGGACCACCTCGGCATAACTGGTCACATCGATTTCTCTCGTCCGACGGGTGCGGTTGGTGATCGTTACCCGCCGCAACTCGACATCGTCATCGGACGACACCACAATTTCGGTATAGGCATCCAACTCGTCGTACCGGCTGCGAAACTCGGCTCGGCCTTCGGAAAATACCGCCTCAAAGTTTTTCCCCCGCTTCAGGGTCGGCTGATGGGTCGTCGACCAGAACCTGCCGCTGGTCACATCCCGGATATAACAGAAAGTGCCCCAGTTGTCGCAGGTGCTGTCTTCGCGCCAGCGGGTGATGGCGAGATCCTGCCAGCGGCTGTAACCGCCGCCGGCGGCGGTGATCATCACATGATATCTGCTGTTTGAGAGGAGATGCACTTCCGGATGCGGCGTATCGGGGCTCTTGAAAACCCGGATCGGCGTTTCCGGCGCGCCGCCGGCCATCTGCTGCTCGGCAAGCTCCGAGGTGTGGGCAAAGAAGGTCGTCGCCTTGGGAATTTTCTCCTGCAGCAGCAAGAGGGTCGCCTGGAACAGCGGTTCCGACTCGAATCGTTGCTGCATCGGGCGGCCGAGGAGCAGATAGGCCAGAGAGAGAAAGCTCATGCCCTGGTGGTGGGCCATGAAAGAGCGTACGATGACATTCGTCTTGCCGGACGGCAGACGCGCGGACGTGTAGTCGATCGCTTCAAAGAAGCCGTATTTTCCGGCAAAGCCTTCCTCGGCGAGGCGTTGGAGATTTGTGCAGGCCTTTTCGGGCGCCACCATCAGCGCCATCACCGAGGCATAGGGGGCGATCACCAGATCTTCGGCGAGCCCGCGTTTCAATCCCAGGCCGGGGACGCCAAAGGCCCGGTATTGATAGTTATGATGCACATCGATGGCATTGTAGCCGCATTCGGAAATGCCCCACGGGACGCCGCGTTTTTTGCCGTATTCGATCTGGCTGGCCACCGCCGCCTTGCAGGTCTGGTGCAGCAGGGTGTTTTCGTAGGTCGGCATGACGAGCAGCGGCATCAGATATTCGAACATCGAGCCGCTCCACGACAGGAGGATCGGCTCACCGCCGGTGGTGGTGAGCAGGCGGCCGAGGGCAAACCAGCTTTCCTGGGGCAGTTGGCCCTGGGCAATGGCAACGAATCCGGCAAAGCGCGCTTCCGAGGCCAGGAGATCGTAGCAGCTGGGATCCCGGCGATGCTCGCCGACATTGTACCCGATGGTCAGCAGACGCTGCGAGGTGTCGAAAAGAAAACCGTATTCCATTTGGGCAAGCTGACTTATTCGGAGGGCGAGATCTTCGATGATTGCCATCCGGGTTGTGGCGGCGACAAAATGGCTTTGCAACTCGGCTTCCATTTGCACCACTTGGCGGAGGGTTGGGATCGTATCGAGATGAGCAGATTCGCCGGATGTAGCGGCTGACAACGTCCACGGTGCGAGAAGGGTCAGCTCATCCAGGGCATCGCGGCACTGGTCGGCAAAGGCCCGGGTCCACCACCGCAATTGACTGTCGGGGTCGGAGTCGGTTGCTTCCACTTCGGAGATCATCAGGGCGGCCGACGCTGCCAGCTGCAGCAGGCACAGCCGCATTGCGGTCAGGGTAACCGGTGGAGCGGCCACAGCTTGATCCAAATCCTTGTGCAGTGCAGCCAGTCGTTCGGCAAGTAGGCTCCCGGCCAAGTCGCCTATGACTCCCAGAGTGTCGCGCAGCCCGGCAAACAATCGCCTGCCCACGATGGGTTCATCGGCAAGCCCCCGCAGGCCGGGCACCAAGGTGAGAAGATGACCGGCGAGATTGCCGCTGTCAACCGACGAAATATAGAGGGGAATCAGCGGCGTCAGGGTTTGCGTGTCGTACCAGTTGTAAAAGTGGCCCCGATACCGGTCCAGGGTTTCCATGGTGCGCAGGGTGTTTTCCGTCCGTTCGAGGAGCCTGCCAGCGGAAATGTAGCCGAAATCGTAGGCCGAGAGATTGGCCAGCAGGGCAAGTCCCATGTTGGTGGGCGAGGTCCGGTGGGCGACCACGCCAACCGGATGTTCCTGGAAATTATCGGGCGGCAGCCAATTATCCTGGGGACCGACGAAGGTTTCGAAGAAGGCCCAGGTTTTCCGGGACAGTCGGTGCAGAAAGAGCGTTTGGTCGGCCGTCAACTGCTCGGCCCGGCGGGCGAGCGGCCGACTGATCCGCCAGGTGATGAACGGTGAGAAAAACCAGAGAGCCAGGATTGGCCCGGCCACCAGAAGGGCAACCGGCTGCAGCAGCGTTAGCGTTATGGCTGCGGCGATGGCAATGGCAGGCGCGCTCCACATCGACCTCCAGGCGCCGAGCAGGTCGGTGCGGGCAGCATTCGAGTCACTCGACGGGTTCCACTGAAGCAGTCGCCGGTGCGAGATATGCATCCGCCAGAGGGTGCGCAGCATGGCATCCAGACTGTAATAGGCTTCATGGGGCAGGCAAACCAGGGTGAACAGCGCCTGCATGCAGTGGTGGCCGGCCGCCTGCATGGATGTTGCCAGGTGCTGACCGAGCCTCACATCGACCGGCTTTTGCAGGACGTTCAGGGCCGAAGCCAGGAGTGAAGGAATCACGATCATGCCGATCACCGCGATGGTCCAGAACCAGGGCGAGGGCGACACGGTCCAGCCCAGCAGCAGGAGGAGGACGAAAGCCGCCGACATCAAACTGCGCCGCAGGTTGTCGAGAATCTTCCAGCGCGACAGCATAGACAGCGGGTTCTTCCGTACCTGTCCGCCGGGACCGGGCACCCACGGCAGCAGCCAGCGGGCAATCTGCCAGTCGCCGCGAATCCAGCGATACCGACGGTTCACGTCGGCGCCGTAGCGGGACGGATATTCCTCGTACAGCTGCACATCGCTCTGCAGTCCGGCCCTGGCGTAGCAGCCTTCGAGCAGATCATGGCTGAGAATGAGGTTATCGGGAAATCGGCCGGCCAGCGCCCGCTCGAAGGCATCGACTTCATAGATGCCCTTGCCGATGAACGAACCTTCGCCGAACAGATCCTGATACACATCGGAGACAGCGCGGGTATACGGATCGATGCCGGGATCGCTGCCGCACAGGCGGGCATAGGACGACCGGTTGGCGCCGGACAGGCTGATCGCCACCCGTGGCTGAAGAATGGTGTAGCCGGCCACAACCCGCTGCTTGTCTTCATCGTAGAGCGGCCGACTCAAGGGATGGGCCATGGCGCCGATAAACCGCCAGGCCGAATCGCGGGCCAGCAGGGTATCGGTATCAAGCGTTATGACGTACTTCACCGCCGACAGGACGGTCGTGTCACCGACGATACAAGCAAAGGGCTGTTCGCTGCCGCCGCGCAGCAGCCTATTCAAGTCGGCAAGCTTGCCGCGTTTACGCTCATACCCCATCCACATCTTATCCCGTGGATTCCAGCGGCGCGGGCGATGGAACAGATAAAAGATATCGCCTTCCTCCGCGGTCGGGTATTTTTCGTTCAATTCTTCTATTTTTTGGCGGGCCAGGGTGAGCAGCGGCTCGTCCTCCGCCAGGTTTTCTTCATCGGCATCGCGAAAATCGGTGAGCAGACCAAAATGGAGATGATCGCCCCGATTGGCCAGGAACCGCACCTCCAGGGCCTCGACCAGCTCCTCGATATTGGCGGGGCCGGTCAGCATCGTCGGCACCACCACCAGGGTGCGCAATTCCGCAGGAATCCCTTTCGACAAATCCATCCGCGGCAGCGGCTGCGGCGTCGCCAGCAGGGTCGCCAGCCAGTTCACCAGGGCGACCGCCGGCTGACTGGCGCCGAGGACGGCCAGCAGGCTAAAGAGCGCGAGAGGCCAGGATTGCAGGCCGTCGGCCGCGGCTTTCGCCGCAAAGATTCCGGCAAGAATGGCAGTCAGCAGCAGAATAGTCCCGCCATAGACCGGCAGAGGCAAGCGGCGGCCGACTTTGCGGAGGGCTTCGGTAGGCGAAAAGCGCACTTCAGCCCTTTTTACGAGCTGGGTCAGTCCCGCATCGATGAGGTAGAAACCGACGTGGGCAGTACGGTCATCGCCGCCCTTTTCAGCCATTGCGGTCGCCGCCTCCTGCGCCAGTTCGATCGCCTGGCGCGCCACCTGGCTCTCGGCAAGAGAACTGCGGGAAGCAATTTTTTCCACGACATGGCGATAGCGATCGCGGGTGGCAAAATCCATCCGGCCATAGACATCGGCGGGGTCTTCCCGCAAGGTCTGTTCTACCGTGCTCATCGTCTCGACGAACTCGCGCCAGTCCATGGCGCTGAGATAGCGGAGGCTGCCGATACTGCTGCTCACCGAGACCTGGTCGGCCGCCTGCTGCTGGGTCTCCGCCTGCACCAGCTGTTCGATGGTCAATCCGGAATCTGACAATCGTTGTTCCATCCAGGTAAGCGGCAGGGCCAGCGCCGGACCTTGACCCTTCAGGCGGCGGGTCAATTCGGCAACGAACGAGCTGACCATCGGCGGGTTTGATCTGGCCATGTCGGCGATCACCAGGATCAGATTGCTCGGATCTTCCTCGGCGGTTTTGACCATCCGATCGGCCCAATAATCGGCAAGGTTGCGATTCATTCTGTCGATGGCGATCCGGGCGGTTATCCGCCGGAGATTCTCGATCAGGGCCAATCGCAGCATGATCGGGATTGCCCAGAGTTCTCCGAGCTTCAGCACCGTAACAGTCTGATAGGAGGAGACAAAACTGCTCAGGCTTTCCGTGCCCACCCGGCCGTCGCCGTGCGAGATCGTCTCGAGAGCGATGTCGTAGACCCGCGGCAGGCCGGCCGATGGCCCGCTCAGCAGACGCGGCAGTTCACGGCTGTAACCTTTTGGTAAATGCCGTTTTGCCGTACGGATCTGTTCTTCGATCAGATAAAAGTTATCGAGCAGCCATTCCCCGGCCGGGGTAATCGCCCGGTTCGCGGCGATGCCTTCGGTCAGCAGCCGGCAGACTTCAACAAGCACCGTCTCATTGTCGGCAAGCCGCGACAGCAATCGATCCGGCAGACGGCCGGAATGCAGCCCATGGCCTTCGGCAAGAGTCCGGCCATGCAGCTTCATCTGCTCGCTGCCGAAAAGCTCCGCGCGCAGCGGCTGTTCTTCGGTGGCGGTCATTTCCGAAAGACCTTTATTGAAAAAATTTCCGAGGGAATGAAATACATTCCGTCGGGTAGTCGTGGGGATGAACTGCATTGACGGTGCTCCTTCTGGCGTCTTGCCGTTACGCGTGACGAAATAACGCTTGGGTATATATCGTGTTCGGCCATCTCATCACGCAGAGGAGTATGGCGAAATCACTTGTCTCTGCCGACAAGCAGACGAATCTCCGGGTGAGAGTGCAGATACCCCACATCATCCCAGGGAACGCCGGAAACCGGCAAAGGAAGCTGTACCAAATGGAGCTGATGCCGAGTCGTGACGGCTGGCGAGATTTCTTATGCTCCGGGACCAGGTCGATGCTGGGCCGGCATCCGATCTTGAATGTGGCGAATGCAGCAAAAACTATACATACCGGATGTGCAGTTTCAGGAAGGCCGGGTAAGCAATGAAAATCGCTTGACGAAAGTGATGATTCCCATTGCTCTGATTGGTATGGTTGAGACTGTGATTATCAAATCCCGCCGGCACCCTCTTCATTTTTTATTCGGCTTTTCAGGGCATACATTGTTGTTGATCCCGAGGACCAGAACATGAGTCTTCCTTCTTTCACGAGCTCGTTTGCCAGGTTTTTCAAGTCTCGCGGCTTTGTATCCGGATCGCAGCTATAGAAATCCTTGATGTACAATTGGGGCTTAGGTGATGTTTCCGCTTTCTCGAGAATTGCGGCCTTGAGTGCATCTTTCGTCAATGTCATTTGAGAACCTCCGACAGAATGTCAAATCGGCAGCAAATCTGCCAAAACATGAATAGCAATGCTTGATCGCATACGAACAGGCGAAAATCATTCTCTTCCATTGGTTGAGCAATCTTTGTGCCTGTTTCAGCTATTCCATCTGGTGTTGGCAAGATTCCAATTTCAATGACAATTATCTCTGCGGTTTGATCGATAGATATCGGATTAGCAGGTCATATTTAACCAATGGTCATATATGACCTTTGCCTGTGATATGCTGGTGTCCCTTGTTTTCCGCCTGGTTATCACGGCAAGAGACTTCATAAAACATAATTATTGGTAGCCGAAAGAATCTTGGTAATTGCCAGGATTTTGGGCTGAGGGGCTACTTGGAATCATCGACTCATGGTATAGTTGAGTGCAGACTTGAGAAGAGCTCCTCGAAAGGCAATTTACTGCTTGTTGAATCAGCGTCAACCTCTCAGGGAGAGACTATAAATTTGGCACAACAATCAACCCTCTGGAAAGCATGCGAGAGAAGTTTAGACAAAAAGGATCATTTCAACGAAGTGTACAATCCTTTCCTGAAGTTTTTGACGAAATTCTTGATTCGATTCGAGAACCTATCGTCGTGCTCGACTCCGCGTTCAAGGTAGTAAGGGCCAATCATTCCTTTTACCAGATCTTCCAAGTCAGTCCCAATGAGACGGAAGGGGTAACGATATACGATCTTGGCAACCGGCAATGGGACATCCCGAAGCTGAGAGAACTGCTTGAAGATATCCTGCCCAAAAACTCGGTCTTCAATGACTTTGAGGTGGAGCATACTTTTCAGAACATAGGTCCGAAGATAATGCACCTGAATGCCAGATGCATATCGAGAGAAGAGAGCCCATCCCAACTGATTTTTCTGTCCATTGCCGATGTGACTGATCGGGAAGTTTACCGAAGAGGTCTTGAGGGTCTTATAGAAAAACGCATGAGGGACCTTGTCGCGGCACGAGAAGAAGCGGAAGAGCGAAAACAGATCGCTGAAAAAGCGTTTATTGAGATAAAAAC
>Ga0154407_1003_pt1 | contig 11419 bp, 8 predicted proteins | sample RifGroB2_FD_115911 | JGI IMG/M metagenome (GOLD analysis project Ga0154407, IMG submission 115911) | Desulfobacterales bacterium GWB2_56_26
GACGGGTCTGAACATTTCTGGACGGGTCTGAACATTTCTGCCAGAAGCCCCTTGATAATGGCCGGTTTTTTCTTTTTAGCGAAAGCCTTCAACGAACCGCCGATAACGATCTCTTCCGGCGTGAAATCGGTGCCAAACGGAAACGGCACGAAGTGACCGTCAGCCTGGAAAGGTTGCAATAATGCTTCGAGTTTCTCCGGATAATTCTGTTTATACTCGGGTGCAAGCTCAAAATCGGGAGCAAGTTTGCCATGACGTTTGGCTTCTTTGATCAGCTGATCCTGAAAACGCGAATCGGTGACCTTCAATATCTCTTCAATGATTCTTGAATCCGTTTTCCCCCTGACATCGGCAACGCCGTATTCCGTGACAATAATGTCCCTGAGGTGCTTCGGAATTGAGGTATGGCCGTAATTATAGACGATGTTGGACTTGATCTGGCCGCATGAATGCCTGGTACTGCGTATCATCATGATGAGTCTGCCGTCAGGCAGGGCATGGGCCATGGAAACAAAGTTATACTGGCCGCCGATACCGCTTACCACCCGTCCGCACTCGAGCTTGTCGGAGGTGATAGCACCGAAGACGTTGGCCATCATCCCGGCATTGACAAAGCGGCCGTCTTTTCTCTGCAGTGCACGGATTTCTTCGCCGCCGTAGAGCTGATTAACTTTCTCCACTCCCGACATACCGAACTGCATTCGCTCCTCTTCGCTCATGGAGTTGAGGGCGTCATAGAAGGCGCGGGGGCCGATGAAAAACGCGCCAAGAATTACCTTGCCCTGCTTGAGCTCACTCCCCAGCAGGGGTTTCAGCGCGGCTCTGTTTTCAGGACGGGCGAGGTCGGCGGAGACCCTGGTATCGCCACCCTGAATAATGCCGTCCTTGAATTCGAGCCCCTCTTTCAGGATGCCGTATTCGGTGAGCATCTTGAAATCTTTTTTGGTCAGTACCGGGTGTATCCCCTCCACTTCCAGCAGTTGTTCTATAATGTCATCCGGGATCTGGTCGGTGGCAAGTTTGCCGGCATTGATCAGTTTCATGATCGGAATGCTGTCATACACCTTCCGTTTTAAAACACCGCTCTTGTACAGCTGGTAGAAGGCATCGACAAACATCTCGGAAGAACCGTAAAGTCCCTGGTCAAACTCACCCGTCCCCCCTAGTTTATCTATTAATGTCTTGTATTTGTCGGCTATTCCCGTCGCTTTCAACACCCTGTTGTATTCTTCGTTTTCGTTCTGTCTCATGTTGAGGGCGGCGGCAATAGCGTCACCAAGGGCGCCGATGCCGACCTGGAGGGTTCCGCCATCTTTCACAAGCGCGCTGACATGAAGACCGATTGCATAGTCTCTGAGACTGACCGATTCCTTGGGAGGGCCGAACAGGGGGTAGTTGAATTCCGGTCCCTGGAGAAGCTGGTCGTAGAGGTCACCGTCCACGACTGCGTCGCCGTACATGAAGGGCAACTGGGTGTTCACTTCACCGACGATCGCGACCTTGCCGCCTTTGGCCCGCAATTTCTGCATCTCCCGTATTGCCTCGATACAGATATCCGTATTGCAACCCATGGAATACATGATTTTCCCGTCTATTTTCCGGCAGGTGATGAGTTGACCGAATACGTTGCAGCCGAAATCGATCGCATCGCGCACGACATGGGTGTAGTTCGAATTGAGGTGGTTTCTCTGCGCCGCCGGCGTCTGCATATAGCCGCCGGCCTTGTTGAAAAACTCGAAGATCTCGACATTTTTCGGTAGCCTTCCGCTTCGGAAGTCACGCATATAATCAAACTCGGGCGTCCCTCCGAATATTCTGTCGACGAGAGGCCCCATGAATCTTTTTTCAATTTCACTTTTGACCCTCGGCCGTTCCAAGGCGAGTGCAGTGACTATATTCAGTCTGATTGTCCTGTCTTCTTTCGCCCTTCTGTACAGCTCATTGATGAATAAAACCGGTTTACCCAGTGCGAGAGTCATGGCAAAACTGATGTCGTTGCCGATGTAATCAAGGACATCATCAACACTCTTCTTCACGTCGTTGTAAATCACACCTTTCTTTCCGTTCATCTATTCACCCGTAATAATTGAATTTTTTAGTAGCCTTAGAAATTCTTTTCTTGCGTTTTTAAGAAAGGAATTACGTGAGGTACTTATACCCCTTGCGGGGGTTAGTAGGTGACCCGACAGATCAATGGGTTGTTACATCTCCAGACTGAGTAAAATTCGCTATTCATTCCGCTGACGAAAAAGGGTGCGGATTTTTGTTCTCCTTATTGATAAACAAATCTTTATGCCAGACAGCATTGACCAGCGGCAAAGACATTAGACCAAACTCATCCTTCGAGCAACATTAATGTTTACGTAAACATGAAATTAAGCAGAAGGTGAAACAACAGAACTGCGGAGAGTTAGGTCGGCTTTCAGGGAAGGGTCACATCAACGTTCACGGCAACTTACATACCACGTTGTAGACATTCATCGGCAAATACCGGGAATAACCGCGAGAACAGCGACCGCCCTGCCGTGGAAAGAAGGTCCGCGATGCCGCCTCCCCAAACTGCATCGGGGCGGGCTCAAGATGGGACTCATGCCGGCAGCCGGCATGACGTTGTGGCGTCTCCTGCGTCATCCGGCAGAGCGTGTCAACGTCGGCCTGGAAGCCTCTGCCGTTATTTCCTGAGAAGCTGAACTATCGCCTCGGCAGCCGGTTTAGAGGAGGCCGGATTCTGGCCTGTCACCAGATTGCCGTCAACTTCGATATGCGGCTTCCAGGCATTGCCCTTGCTGAAGAGCCCGCCTTTATTGCTCAGCATATCCTCGATCATGAACGGTACGACCTCCGACATCTGGACCCAATTTTCTTCCCTGTTGGTGAAACCGGTCACTCGCTTTCCCTTCACCAGCGGAAAGCCGTCCGGACCTTTGGCATGAAGCAATGCCGCAGGACCGTGACACACACAGCCGATGGGCTTCTCCCGCATAAAAAAGGATTCGATCAGGGAAATGGAATTGTCGTCTTCCGCCAGATCCCAGAGCGGCCCGTGTCCGCCGGGATAAAAAATTGCATCGAAATCTTCCGGGTCAATCGTTTCCAGACGGACCGTATTGGCAAATCGTTCCTGAGCATCGGCATCGTCCTGAAACCGTCTGGTCGCCTCTGTCTGTGCGTCCGGATCGTCGCTTTTCGGATCGATCGGCGGTTGTCCGCCAGCCGGAGAAGCAAGAGTTACCTGCATGTCGTTGTCTTTGAAGACATAATAGGGAGCGGCAAATTCTTCGAGCCACAGGCCGGTCTTTTGGCCGGTGTTTCCGAGCCTGCCGTTGGAAGTGAGAACCATCAGGATCTTCATGGAAATCTCCTCGTTGTGTTGAAGTGCTTGAATCAGGTATGCGACAGGGACCTGGCTTTTACATTAAGCACATCGCCGCATGACGTCCAGATGCCGTGGTTGGCAGGCGAGGCGGGAGTTGGGAGAGGCGGTTGGAGTCCGTGAATTCCGGACGACAATGGCAGGGGAACCGCCGAGAATGTCTCGGCGGTTCCGCAAAGGCTTTCACCTCATCGCATCATATTGGGCAAATAGAGCACAATCTGCGGAAAAATCGTGACCAACATGGTCGAGAAAGCCATAAGGAGGAAGAAGGGGGCGGTATCTTTGGCAATGGTGAACACATCGTCGCTGTTCAGCGAGCTGATGACAAAGAGGTTGAAGCCCACCGGCGGCGTAATCTGGGCGAGTTCGATCATCAGCACCAGATAGATGCCGAACCAGACGGTATCGAAGCCGGCGGCGGTGATGAGCGGCAGGACGATGGGTGTGGTCATGACGATCATGGAAAAACCGTCGACCAGGCAACCGAGCACGATATACAGGGCAGTCAGGATAATGATGAGCATATAAGGCGATAGCCCCATCTCCGAAACGAACAGCGTCAGCTGGCGGGTAATCCCCAGATACCCCACCACCACCGACAGGTAGGAGGCGCCCAGAACGATCAGCATGATCATGGAGGTGGTTTTCACCGCTCCCATCAGGCTGTCCCGGAAAACCTGCCAGTTCATGCTCCTGGTCATAAAGGCAAAAAGGATCGAGCCGACCACCCCGACGACACCAGCCTCGTTGGGTGTGGCCCAGCCGGCATAGAGACTGCCCAGTACCAGAAAAATCAGGATGACGACCGGCAATATCTCCGGGATCGCCTGCAAGCGCTGCAGCCAGGAGTGGTGCTCGGCTCCCGCCGGGGCCAGATGCGGCGACATGGTGCACCGTCCCATGATATAGAGGCTGAATACAGCAGCGAGCAATAATCCCGGGATAATCCCGGCGATGAACAGCTTGCCGATGCTGACGTTGCCGATGATGCCGTAGACCAGCATCATCATGCTGGGCGGGATCATGAAACCGAGGGTGCCTGCGCCCGCAAGAGAGCCGACGGCCAGGCTTTTATCGTAGCCGCGCTTGGCCAGCTCCGGCACGGTGATCTTGCCCACCGTCGCCGTGGTCGCGGCCGAAGAACCGCTGACAGCGGCAAAGAAAGTACAGGCCAGGATGTTGACGTGGAGCAGCCGGCCGGGGATCCGGTCCATCCAGGGGGTCAACCCCTTGAACAGGTTTTCGGAGATCCGGCTGCGAAAGAGGATCTCGCCCATCCAGACAAACATCGGCAGGGCCAGCATGGCCGAACCGCTGGTGTTGTTCCAGGCCGCGGTCGCCATGATCGAGCCGAACGGCAAGTCGGTGAAGCAAATAAAACCGCCGAAACCGACGAGAAAAAGGGACAGGCCGATCCAGACGGTCCCCCCCATGAAAAATACCAACAACGCACCCAGGGTAAGTGAAATACTTGCCAGTTCCATTACAATCCTCCGTGGTTACCTTCCCAGGTCCGCTATCTCTTCATGAATGGTCAGCCCGGCGGTATCGCCTTTGATCACCAGGATGGTTTTCAGGAATTCCGCCAGAAACTGCAGGGTCAGGACGAATGCCCCGAACGGCATGAAAAATTGGGGGATTGACAGGTACGTTTCGGATACCTGCATCGATTGGGAGCCGGTCATCACGGAGTCCCAGAACAAGGCCCAGGTGTAATACGTCAGAACGGCGGAAAAGACGGTACCGGCCCCGTAGCAGAAGAGATCGAGGTACTCCCGCCGTCTGCCCGTGACGATCTTGTGGATAAAGGTCATGCGGATATGGCCTTTCTCCCGCAGGGTGTACGCGAGACCGCAGAAGGTCATGCCGCACATCAGGTAGCCCGAATACTCGTCGGTGATAAATAAAGTGCTGTCCAGGCCGCTGCGGAGCACTATCTCAAGACCGGTGAGCACCACACCGAGACAGAGCAGAAGACCTGCAAAGCCTCCGCATGCCCCCGAGATTACATCTATTATGCGAATAAGCCGTTTCATATTGCCATCCATACCGGCTGGACCGCCCGCCGGAATGCAGGCGGCCAGCCACACGAGTTATCTTTTCACTTTCTTCAAGAATTCCTCATACATTGCCTTGGCATCGGGGCTTGCACTCTTCAGCCAGTCGGTCCTGATCTTCTCGGTGACCACCGCGATCTCCTTCTGGAAATCGGCGGAAACCGGAACCGTCTCGATGCCGCTCTTGACGCACAGCGCCTCTTTTTCGCGGTCGAGTTCGACCACCTTGTTCCACATGATCTCCTCCATCTCGCGACCGGCGGCGACCAGGGCGTCCTGGGTCTTCTTGTCGAGTTTGTTGAAGGCCTTCATGTTGACGTTGATCATGTCGGTGGCGATGGTGATATTGAGGGGTTCGTAGTATTTCAGCACCTCCCAGAACTTGGCGTCGACGGCGGTGGGCGTCGAGGTGATCACCGAATCGATGACTCCCATGGCAAGCGACGAATAGACCTCGCTGAAGGCGAGAGCATACGGGGTGCCGCCGGTGGCCTCGACCACCAGGGCGCCGTTCTTGTCATAGGTGCGGGTCTTCAGTCCCTTCATTTCGGCAACCGACGTAACCTTGTTCTTGGTCCACAACCCCGCTCCCGGCCAGGGGGAGATGAACAGGATCTTCTGCCCCCATTTTTCCGCGGCCCGGTCGAAATAGGGCCGGGCGGTATCGTTCAGCACCTTGGCCTCGGCAAAATCCCGCGCGAGAAACGGCAACGTGACGATTTCAAAGACCTTGTCTTCGCCGGCCACGCCGCTGATCAGCATGTCGGAGAGCGGCACCAGCCCGTCGCGGACCACCTTCAGCAACTCAGGTCCTTTAAAGCCCAGGGCCCCGCCGCTGTTGACAACGATCTCCAGTTCTCCGCCGGTCTTTTCCTTCACCTTGGCGGCGAACTCGTCGAGGGCCAGGGTCTGGTGGTTGCTCGGGGGCCAGACCGAATTGGCGTTCCAGGTGGTTTTTGCCTCGCTGTTCATCGCGGTCAAGCCGGTGGCCAGAATGCAGGCCAGCGCCAGGTGCAGCATCTTCTTCATGGGGGTCCTCCTTTCTTAGGGATTGCGTGATCGATGGTTTCCGTCTGCCGAGGGAGAGCCATTGCCCTTCCGTTACCAACAAAAAGCAAATACAGTGCCGCTTGGCAGTGGTCACGAATACTTTTAATACGTTGTTATTCCCTATAGATACTGAGAAAGAAAGCGCGGGAGCAGAAAGGCGGATTCTCGTTTCCAAGAAACGATTCCATCTTTCGAGAACGACGGAGGATTTCAGGAAGGCTTGAACAGGGAAAGGTGATATTTTTTCAGGAGGTCGTATAGCCGGGCCTGGGAGATTCCCGCCAGACGGCAGGCCTTTTCCCGACTGCCCTGGGCCTTTTTGACCAGGACGGCAAAATACTGGCGCTCAAGACTCTCTCGAAAATCGGCAAGAGTGAGGAGGTCGCCGGATTCCTGCGGGCCATCTTCCGGGCCAAAGGCGGTCGTCGGCAGTTGCTGCCCGGCATCGAGAAACGATGCCCGATATTCCGGGGGAAGATGCTTCGGATGGAGGGTCGGATCGTTGCCCGCCGAGGCCAAGGCAAATTCCAGCACGTTGATGAGTTCCCGGACGTTGCCGGGCCATTCGTAGGTGGCGAGGATCTTCATGAATTCAGGTGAGACACCCTTTACCCCGGTACCGTAATTCTTGCCGATCTGGTGGATCTTGTGGACGGCGATCTCCTGCAGGTCGCGGTCCCGCTGGCGGAGCGGCGGCAGTTTTATTTCGATGGCCCGAATCCGGTAGAGCAGGTCTTCGCGGAATGTGTTCTCCCGGACCAGTTGCGTAAGGTCCCGGTTGGTCGCGGCCACCAGCCGGAAATCGACGGCGATCTCCCTGCCGCCGATCGGCCGGACCTTTTTTTCCTGCAAAGCTCTCAACAGGGCCTTCTGGATGGAGAGCGCCAGGTCGCCGATCTCATCGAGGAAGAGCGTTCCGCCGTCGGCCTGGCGGATCAGCCCGTCCCGCCTCATCTCCGCCCCGGTAAAGGTCCCCTTCTCGTAGCCGAAGAAACTGGCCTCGGCGAGCGACTCCGGGATGGCCCCGCAGTCCACCGCGACAAAGGCGCCGGCCGCCCGTTTGCTGTTGTCGTGGATGGCGCGGGCGAATAGTTCCTTGCCGGTGCCCGTCTCCCCGGTGATCAGGACGCTCGCCGTGGTCACCGAGGCCTTGGCCACCTCGTCGAGGCTGCACTGGATGGCGTGGGAGTTGCCGATGATTCCCGTCCGGTTGAGGGCAACCGGGGGCTTGGCAGCCGCCTTCTCCTTCCGGTACTCCAGGGCTCTCAGGATGGGCAGCGAGACCTCCTCCATGGTAAAAGGCTTCTGGATGTAGTCCCAGGCCCCGTATTTAAAGGCGATTTTTGCGCCGCGGATATCGCCGGTGCCGGTAATGATGATGACCTCGGGCCGGCTTTCGGTCTTCAGGAGCTCGGGCAGGAGCGTCAGGCCGTTCCCGTCCGGCAGGTCGAGGTCGAGCAGGATGATATCGCAGGGGGTGGCGGTTGCGAGCTTTCTGCCCTCACTTACCGTATGGGCAACGACGGGAGAATAGCCCTGGGCGTCGAGGATATCAGCCAAAAACTGACCGATCTTCGGATCGTCGTCGATGATGAGTATATGGGTCACGCGGCATTGGGGGTCGATTTCGATTTCAGGGCCTTCTGGATGGCCTCGGTCAGTTCCCGGGCGAGCATCGGTTTCAGCAAAATAGCACATATATCCAGATTCTGCTTCATCTCGTCATCGATCCCTTCCTTGAACCCGGTGGTGAGGATGACAGGAATCCGGGGATTCATCATCTTGATTTTCTTCGTCAGTTCGAGGCCCGTCATCTTCGGCATTGCCACATCGGAAACCACCAGATCGAAACGGGCCGGATCCTCTTTGAAGATCCGGAAGGCAGTGAGACCATCGGCGGCGGTCACCACGGTATAACCGAGCTGCTCGAGGATCTCCTTACCGGTTCGGACAAAACCCTCTTCGTCGTCGACCAGCAGGATTTCCGCGCTGCCTGCCTTCAGCGATCGGCGCGGGATACCCTGCCCGTCCCGGCTCTCGCCCGCCAGTTTAGGCAAAAACACGTGGAAGACTGTCCCCTGCCCCGGTTGGCTTTCAACTGTAATTGCCCCGCCCATGTCGCTGACCAGGCCATGAATCACAGCAAGCCCCATGCCGGTGCCCTCGCCGCGGGTCTTGGTGGTGAAAAAGGGCTCGAAAATTCGCTCCTGAATCTCGGGACTGATGCCGTGACCGTTATCGATAACGCTGAGCTTCATGTAGCTTCCCGGCGCCAGCCGGTCAAACCCGTCGTTTTCGCCGGCGACGACGATCTCAGCCAGCAGGATTTCCAGCACCCCGCCCCGCTGGCGCATGGCATGGGCGGAGTTGGTGCAGAGATTCATGACAATCTGGTGAATGTGAGTCGTATCGGCCCAGACCGTGCCGTCGTCGACCTGAAAGGTCCGCTTGATCTCGATCATCGCCGGCAACGAGGCCCGCAGGAACTTGATCGTCTCCTTGATGATCGGCCCCAGGCAGATCGCCTGCTTTTTTACCTCGGTCTGACGGCTGAAGGTCAGCATCTGCTTGATCAGGCTCCTCGCCCGAAGGCCCGCATCGAGGATCTCGTCAAAATAGCTCTCGACGCTCTGCCCTCTTGCGTAGCGCATCTTGGCGGCCTCGGCAAAGCCGAAGATGGACGCGAGGATATTGTTGAAATCGTGGGCGATCCCACCGGCGAGGGTGCCGATCGCTTCCATCTTCTGGGCCTGGCGCATCTGTTTTTCGAGGTTGTTGCGGACGGTAATGTCCTCGATGATCCCTTCGATGTACTGCGGCCTGCCCTGTGGGTCGGCAACCACATGGGCGGTCACCAGGCCCGCCAGGGATCGGCCGTCGCGCTTGACGAACTCGATTTCGAGCCCCTTGACCGTACCTTCCCGGAACAGCATCTCCAGGACCATTTCCCGCATCTGCGGGTCCCGATATATCTGCTTCACCGTTTTTTCGGTGAGGTCGTCGATGCTCTTGAATTCCAGCATCTTGACGAATGCCGGATTGACCATGAGATACCTGCCGTCGTATTCCGCGGAGGAACGAAAGACGCCGACCGGCAGCTCTTCGACCAGCTGCTGATACCGTCTCTCGCTTTCGCGCTGCGCCTTTTCCGCCTGCTGCCGGTCGACGATTTCGTTTTCGAGCTGACGGTTGGCTTCGACCAGGGATGATTCGCGTTCCTTGACCCGGTTGGCCATATAATTGAATTTATCGAGGATTTTAGCGATTTCGAAATGTTCGAAATCACTGTCCTGCTCACTGTAATTGCCGGCGGAGATCCTTTCGATCCTGGTCATGAGATGGTTGAGGGGCTTACCCACCAGCCGGCTGAAGAGCCACGAATTGGCGATCATCAGCCCGAAGACGACAAAGATAATCGGCAGCATCGACCGGAACAGCATCTGGTAATTGTTTTTCTGGTAGAGCCGCTTGGTAAAGCCCAGTTCCACCGTACCGACCAGCACCTCGTTATGGTAGACCGGCTTTCTGTTGACGACGAGGTTCGGTTCATGCTCGTTGACCATGCTGAACAGAATCTCCCCCTCTTCGCTGGCCACCCGGAGCTGGGAAACGACCTCGTTCTTGGAAAATGTGTCGCAGATACTCGCGATCCAGTCCCGATCCACATTCCAGAGCGGCAACTGCAGCGTGTCGGCAAGGTAGGATAAGTATTCGGAATGCTTGTCGAGCGAGTTTTTTTTCGATTCGTAGGAGTAGAACCAGAGGCTGAAGACGCTGGTCACCGCAAAAATCGCGAGAACGATCAGGATAAGCTTCCGGGTAAGATCCCTGGAAAGTGTTTTAGGGGAATGAGTGTAAGCAACCATGCCGAACTTCCTCGTTTTATGGCCCGGGCTGTTGCCCTTTTTCCTTCCCGGATTCGGCGGAAGGATCTCCGAACGGGAGAATGAGCCCGTGCTTCCGTAATATTTGCTCATATTCCCCGGTCGATTTCAACGTTTTCAGTTGATCGTCAAACGCCAGGCGTACGCCATGAAGATCCCTTTTTCGCGAAAAGGCGATAAAGCTCGGCAGGCTTTCGATCATCTGCGGCAATCGTTCCACCTGAGCCGCAACCCCCATCTGTTGTATCGTCGACTCGGCGACATAATAGCTGCTGGGCAAGAGATCGATCCGGCCCTTGACCAGCTTGCCGAAATTATGGGCCAGTTGATTGGCCTTGTCCAGCCGGATGAACTGGCGGTAGCGGTCGAATTCCTGACCGTAGCTGATGGTCGAAACAATACCGATCCGGGCATCCCGGATCGAAGCGATGTAGCCGTCGAAATCGACCGGACTTCCCTTTTTTTTATAGAAGTAAATTTCCTGGTCGAACAGGATCTCTTCCGAATACTCCAGGAACTTCTCCCGTTCACTGTTACGGTAGGCGGTGAAAATCGCGTCCGCCTTGCCGCCGGCAACCATCTGCATGGCCCGCGTCCAGGGCAGCACGCGGATATCGACATTGTGACCCAGTTGTGCCATGACGGTACGGACGATTTCCACCACCCCGCCCTCGGCCTCCTGCCGGTCGTTTTCATACTCGAGCGGCGGAAATTCCAGGGTGACGAAGCGAAAGTCGGCCGCAAGCCCCCGGCCGCCGGCCAGGACCAGGGTGCATTGCAGCAGCAGGCAAAGAAGAATTGTATTTCGCATAGTCAACCGCATTCCGGATACAGATCAGCGAACCCGGCAAAAGCATCCCCCTCTTCGGCAAGGCATTGCCGCTGCAGGGTACGAACCTCATCGGTGAGTTCGATGAGCCTCTTTATCCGCTCAACGAGCAGTTGCCGTTTTCTTTTCAGCTCGTAGGCGCCGGCCAGATCGATGCGTTGAAAGCGGATGGTGCTGCCGGGGATCGCCTGGCCGATAGAATCGAGATCGCCGGAGATGACCG